>Ga0209963_1000415_pt1 | contig 72630 bp, 69 predicted proteins | sample ThiBio_1000_biof_2_FD_183957 | JGI IMG/M metagenome (GOLD analysis project Ga0209963, IMG submission 183957) | Wastewater bioreactor microbial communities from Cape Town, South Africa - Thiocy_cont_1000_biof (SPAdes) | ecosystem: Engineered > Bioreactor > Thiocyanate-remediating >...
TGGTCGCTGCACAACTCAACTCCCGGCCCCGGGCAACCCTCGGCTGGAAGACCCCGGCCCAGGCCCTTACAGGGCTACTGTTCAACCCACTGACCACCGGTGTTGCGACGACCCCTTGAACCCGCAGACGACCGCGGGCGGTCACGGTCGATCACCGGCTCGCGGCCACCGGGGTGCGGCGCAGCGCCGCGTAGGCGAGGGCGTCGACCAGCGCCAGCCAGCTCGCCTCCACCACGTTGCCGTGCACGCCGACCGTGCTCCAGGAACCGGCGTGGTCCGTCGACTCCAGCAGCACCCGCGTCACCGCCGCCGTGCCGCGCGTCAGGATGCGCACCTTGTAGTCCGAGAGCTCGACGTCGGCCAGCCACGGGCACGACGGGGTGAGCGCGGCCCGCAGCGCCGCGTCGAGCGCGTTGACCGGGCCGTTGCCCTCGGCCGTCGCGATGAGCCGCTCGCCGTCGACGAGGATCTTGACGGTCGCCTCGGCGACCACCTGGCCGTCCTGGCGGCGTTCGGTGATCACGCGGTAGGACTCGAGGGTGAACGGGGCCTGCTGCGACGACCCCAGCGCCGAGCGCATGAGCAGCTCCAGCGAGGCGTCGGACGCCTCGTAGGACCAGCCCTTCGCCTCGCGTTCCTTCACGGTCGCCACGACGGACGACACCGCGTCGGGATGGCCGGCCAGGTCGAGGCCGAGCTCGGAGCCCTTGAGCTCGACGCTGGCCCGGCCGGCCATCTCGGTGACCAGCACCCGCTGCCCGTTGCCGACGTCCACAGGGTCCATGTGGTTGTACAGCTCGGGGTCCACCTTGATCGCACTCGCGTGCAGGCCCGCCTTGTGGGCGAACGCTGACGTCCCGACATACGCTTGGTGGCGCTCGGGTGCGATGTTGGCGATCGCAGCCAACGCGTGCGAGGTGCGGGTCAGCTCGCTGAAGCGGCCGTCCGGTAGGACGGGCATGCCCAGCTTGGTCACCAGGTTCCCGACCACGGCGAACAGGTCGGCGTTGCCGGCCCGCTCCCCGTAGCCGTTGGCGGTGCACTGCACGTGCGTGGCACCGGCCTGGACGGCGGCGACGGAGTTGGCCACGGCGCACCCGGTGTCGTCCTGGCAGTGGATGCCCAGACGGAACCCGGTGCGGGCGGCCACCTCCGTCACCACCTCGGCGATGCCCAGGGGGAGCATGCCGCCGTTGGTGTCGCACAGCACCGCGACGTCGGCGCCCGCGTTCACGGCCGCCTCCAGCACGCGCAGTGCCGTGTCGGGGTCGAACGCGTAGCCGTCGAAGAAGTGCTCGGCGTCGACGAACACGCGGCGGCCCTCGCCGCGCAGGAACGCGACGGTGTCGGTCACCATCGCGCAGTTCTCGGCCACGTCGGTGCGCAGGGCGCGCTCGATGTGGCGGCGGTCGGACTTGGCCACCAGCGTGACGACGGGCGCGGCGCTGTCGAGCAGCGCACGGACCTGCGGGTCGTGGTCGGCCGCGAGCCCGGGTCGGCGGGTGGCCCCGAACGCGACCAGGGCCGCGTGCCGCAGGTCGAGCTCCCGGGCACGGGCGAAGAACTCCGTGTCCTTCGGCATCGCACCCGGCCAGCCGCCTTCGATGAAGCCCACGCCCAGCGCGTCGAGGTGGCGGGCGACCGCCAGCTTGTCGGCCACCGAGTAGGAGATGCCCTCGCGCTGGGCGCCGTCGCGCAGCGTCGTGTCGAAGACGTGGAACGCGTCGCCGAGCGGCGTTCCGACGGGGGCGGTGCGGGACATCTCGAGCCTCTCGTGGTGGTTCGGGCAACAAAAAAGACCCCCCGCGAATGCGAGAGGTCTGCGCGTCGGCCGTGGTGCTGTCAGCCGACGCGCCCGTCGATAATGATCACGCTGGTGGTGGACACGTCACGGAGCATGGCACGGGGCGTCCCGCGGTGTCACACCGATGTTCCACATGCTGGGACGGGCGTGTCCGCGGCCACTCGGATCGACTAAAGATGTCGGCGGAGTCCGCGTGCACCGCCGCGCGCGGGCCCGCCCACCCGGAGGTGCCCCCTTGTACCAGCTCACCGCGCTCTACAACCAGCCCGAGGACCCCGAGGCGTTCGACAAGCACTACGACACCGTGCACGCCCCCCTCGCGAAGAAGCTGCCCGGACTGCGGCGCTACACGATCTCCCACCCGGGCCCGGACCCCGAGGGCAACGCCCCCGCCTACTACCTCATCGCCGTCCTGGAGTTCGACGACGAGGCGTCCTTCGGCGCCGGCATGAGCGGCGAGGTGGGCCAGGCCGCGGTGGCGGACCTGCCGAACTTCGCCGGCGCCGGTGTCACGCTGGTGAGCGGCGAGGCGCGCGAGGCCTAGAGGCACCTGCCCCGACGTTCAGGAAAGCCACTTTGCTGTCGCCAGAGGACCTGAAAGTGGCTTTCCTGAACCGGGTTGTCCGAATCGGCCACGGGCCGAGGGCCGTGCCGTCACCATTTCTGCGTGACTCGCGCTCTTCCTCGACACACCGACGTCCGGGCGACGTTCCCGCTGGGCGTCGCCACCGCTCGACAGCTCGTGGAGTTCGGGTTCTCCGAGCGCACCGTCTACCGACGATGCCTCGACGGTGGCCCCTGGCAGCGCATCCTGCCCGGCGTGATCCTGCTGTTCACCGGACGGCCCACGCGCACACAGCAGGTCCACGCAGCCCTGCTGCTGTGCGGTCCGGATGCGGTCGTCACCGGACTCGAGGTCTGCCGGCGTCACGGCGTCCGACGCGGGCCGGCCCGGCCGGTCGTCGACAGTGGTGAGTACGCCGAGGTACAGGTCCTGATCCCCGACGACCGCCAGGTGCGTTCCGTCGGATTCGTGCACGTCACACGCACCAAACGGCTGCCCGGCGGGCCGACGCGTGATGGGGTGCCGCTCGCCGCCGTACCCCGGGCGTGTGCGGACGCCGTCCAGCGTGGGGTGTGCACGATCTCGTCACTGGCGGAGGAGCTCGACTCGGGGTCCCGCCGGGGTATCGCCGCGCCCACGGCCGTGCTCAAGGAGTTGCGGGCCGGCGTGCGGTCGGCAGCCGAGCTCGCCGCCAAGCGGCTGTGGCCGAAGACCGGCCTGCCGGAGCCGTGGTGGAACGCCACTGTTCGCGACGCCGAGGGACGGTTCCTCGGCATCGCCGACTGCTGGCTCGACGAGGTGGCCGTGGTGTGGGAGATCGAGTCGTCCGAGTGGCATCTGAGCCCCGAGGACCACGACCTCACCGTCGAACGGGCGGCAGGCTTCACCGCGGCCGGGGCGGTCCACACCGCGACCAAGCCCACGAAGCTGGAGACGGACGCCCCTTACGTCATCGGGCAGCTACGGGCGACCTACGAGCAGGCGAGCAACCGTGCGAGGCCCACCCTCACAGCAGAGAGAGCACGAGCCACGTGAGCCGGCGGGTGATCCGCGGCGGGTTCAGGAAAGCCACTTTCCTGTCGTGAGATGACCTGAAAGTGGCTTTCCTGAACCGCGGACGGGCTGGTGGCTTACGCCGACGGGGACGTCGCGTGCGCGCTCACCAGGGCCGCCAGGCGGTCGCCGATGCTGCGCGTGTGGCCCGTCGCGCTGTGGTCCCTCGTCGCCAGGTCGAAGGCCACCGCGGCCTCGATGCGGCCCGCCGACGCGCTGTCGCCCAGGTGGTCGAGCAGCAGCGCCACCGACAGCACCGCGGCCGTCGGGTCGGCGATGCCCTGGCCGGCGATGTCGGGCGCGCTGCCGTGCACCGGCTCGAACATGCTGGGGTTGCGGCGGCTGACGTCGAGGTTGCCGCTGGCCGCGAGGCCGATGCCACCGGTGACGGCGCCGGCGAGGTCGGTGAGGATGTCGCCGAACAGGTTGTCGGTGACGATCACGTCGAAGCGGCCCGGGTCCTGCACGAGGTGGACCATCGTGGCGTCGACGTGCTGGTAGGCGACCGAGACCTCCGGGTGCTCCAGCGACACCTCCTCCACGATGCGCGACCACAGCCGGCCGGAGAACGTCAGCACGTTGGTCTTGTGCACGAGCGTGAGGTGCTTGCGGGGGCGGCGCTCGGCCCGGCCGAACGCGTCGCGCACGACGCGCTCCACGCCGAAGGCCGTGTTGACGCTGACCTCGGTGGCGATCTCGTGCGGCGTGTCCTTGCGCAGCAGGCCGCCGGTGCCGACGTAAGGGCCCTCGGTGCCCTCGCGCACGACGACCATGTCGATCTCCTGGTTGCCCGCCAGGGGGCCCCGCACGCCGGGGTAGAGCCGGGACGGGCGCAGGTTGACGTGGTGGTCGAGCTCGAATCGCAGGCGCAGCAGCAGGCCGCGCTCCAGGATGCCGCTGGGCACCGAGGGGTCGCCGACCGCGCCGAGCAGGATCGCGTCGTGCTGCTGGAGCTCCGTGAGCACCGACTCCGGGAGCAGCTCGCCCGTGGAGTGCCAGCGCGCGGCGCCGAGGTCGTACTCCGTGGTCTCCGCGCCCGGCGCGACCTCGTTGAGGACCTTCAGCGCCTCGTCGATGACCTCCGGCCCGATGCCGTCGCCCGGTATGACCGCAAGGCGCATGCCTGATGTCCTCTCTTCAAGTGTGGCCCCGAAATCAGCCCGGCCGAACGCTACCGGCTGCAACAGGACCACCCGTTCGCCCGCCACCCGAACGTGGTCGCCCTGTCGGGTGAAACCGGGCACTTCGACGCCCGGTCCGGGCCCGGCCCGGACGCGACACGCCCCCGAGCGGGCCATTGTGCCCGCACGTCGGTTCGGCGGGGCATCCAGGTCACCCCGACGCCGCCCCGGTGCGGGTCGCCGCGCTCGGTGGGGACGGGGTCGACCGGGACGACGGGGACAACGGGGACAACGGGGTCGGACGCGACGGTGCCGCCGTGGGTTCCGGCTCGACCGGCGCCGCGGCGGGCGCCACCGGCGCGCCCGGCCCGGGCACCGGGCGGCCCTGTGGGACCACGGCGCCGGGTGCGGTGGCCGGTGGGGCCGCGGTGGGCGCGGGCACCGCACCCAGGGCCGTCACGCGGTGGCCCGGGCCGTTCTGCCCCACGACGACGAGCAGCGGACCCCGGCCCGCCACGGGGACGGTGGTGCCGTCGTCGGCCGGGACGAGCACCGTCGCCGCACCGACCGCACCCGGTGCCAGCGGGTCGAACCGCGCCGTCCCGTCCATCTCGTCGACGACCCCGTTCCTCGACGCCGGCGGTCCGTACTCGCCGTGCACGACGACGTGCACGCCGATCGGCGCGGACGTCCCGGCCGGGTCGATGCCGAGCGCGGCGAGCCGCACGGGCAGCACCCACGCGTCGGTGTCGAACACGCCGGTGTCGGTGGCGCCGTCGAACCCGTTGACGGGCTGCACGTCCACCTGGCGGGCGGGCAGGGCGTGCAGGTCGACGGTGGTGGCGACCAGCACGTCGGTGTCGGTGATGGTCGCCAGCGTCGTCGAGTAGTCGGGGCGGCCGTCGCCGTTCACGTCGATCAGCGCCTCGGGCACGGTCATGGTGCCCACGTCGTACAGGTCGGCCCACGTCGTGACGGCGATGCCGAGCACCGGGTCGCGGGAGCGGCCCGCCGTCGACGCCAGGCCGACGTAGCGCAGGTCGCCGCCGCGGCCGGTGTCGTTCGCGACGCACCCGGCCGTCGCGGCGGTCACGGCGCACACCGGCAGTTCGGGGCTGGTGGCGGCGAGCGCGAACACACCGACGCGGGAGCGGTAGGCCTCCCGGCCGGTGCCCTGGTCGACGCCCGTGCCGCGCAGGGTCACACCGGTCCCGGAACGGGCCGGGGTCAGCGTCGAGACGGGCTTCGGGGACACCGAGACCGGCACCCGCAGCGCCGGGGCCTGCCCGCCCGCGGGGGTGAGGACGAGGTGCCCGGAGGCGTCGGCGAGGTAGTCGCGCGGGCGGCCCTCCTGTTCGAGGGCGAGCGTCGGGTCGGCGGTGCGGCGCAGCGCGGCGGGGTCGTCGATCCGCATCGTGACCTCGACGAACGCGTCGACGCCCGGCATCACCGTCACCCGGGACGGCGCCACGTCGATGCGCACACCGGGCACCCGGGTGACCGGCTCGTAGCCGACGGACAGCCCGGCCGGGAACGCCCCCGTGTCGCGCACGCGCACGCGCTCCCGGCGCACCAGCGGCCGGCCCGGCGGCACGTCCACCGTCCCGAACGTGACGCTGACGGCGCCCGGCTCGTCGGCGTTCCCGGCCAGCACCGACGTGGCGAGCGCCGCGGCGGCGTCGATCCGGCCCGACCCGACGCGCATCGGCGGCAGCCGCAGGCCCGTGCGGTTCTCGCCCGTCCAGACGTCGGCGGCGGCGGTGTTCATGACCGCGGTCTTGACCTCGGCCGGGTCCCACGACCGGTGGGCCTCGCGCACGAGCGCGGCCACGCCCGCCACGAACGGGCTGGCCATCGACGTGCCCGACTCGCTGATCCGGTCGTTGCCCGACCCCGACTCGGCCGACGCGATCGACTCCCCCGGGGCCGCCACGTCGGGCTTGACGACGGGTCCGCGCGAGCCGCGGGCGCTGAAGTCGCTGATGGTGTCCTCGATCTGCGGGCTGCGCACCACCTGCGACTTCCGCAGCGCGCCCGCGAACCGGACGCGCGGCTGGGCGGCGAGCTGCGGGCGCAGGGCCGCCGTCGCCGGGCCGGTGAGCTGGAACATCGGGATGCCCGCGTCGCCGGAGATCCGGACGGAGCCGAAGTCGGGCTGTCCGGAGGTCAGGAGCACGCCCACGGCGCCGGCGGCCAGCGCGTTGTCGGCGCGGGTCGTCGAACCGCACCCGCGGGCCGCCGGGTCGTCGTCCCACTCCAGCCAGACGATCTTCCCCCGGACGCCGTCGAACGGCGAGCACCCGTCGCCCCGGAGATCGACGACGGGGGCCGCCACGTCGAGCGTGTCGTAGCGTCCGTACTCCTGGCTGTACTGGCCGGCCAGCGGCCCGCCCGGGCCCTCGACGCCGTCGAGCACCGCATCCGCGTCGCGGACGCTGGCCACCCCGATCGCGTCCGGGCTGTTGCCGGGCGAACCGCCGGCGTCGTAGAGGTCGCCGGAGTTGCCGGCCGCGGCCACGACGAGCACCCCGTTCTGTGTCAGGACGTGCACGAAGTCGTTGACGGGATCGTCGACGGCCCCGAAGGACGAGCCCAGCGAGAGGTTGACGACGTCGAGGCGGTCGGAGAAGTCGCCGTCGTCGTTCGGGTCCAGCGCGCGGTCGAGCCCCAGCGCCGTGAGCTCCGTGGAGCCGGTGCAGCCGAAGACCCGGATGGCGTAGAGCGACGCGCCGGGCGCGGCGCCGGGGCCGATGCGCATGTGGTCGAGCGCCGCGGGGGTGAGCCGGGAGTAGTCGCCCCGGAACGTCGAGCCGTCCGCGCCCACGCCGTAGCCGGCCGCGGTGCCCGCGACGTGGGAGCCGTGTCCCTCGCAGTCGAGCGGGTTGCCGTCGGGGCGCGGGATGGCGCGGGCGGGGTCGCCTGAGTCGGCGTCGTAGTCGTCGCCGGCGAGGTCGACGCCGCCGACGACCTTCGCCGTCGGGAACGTGGCGGGATCCACCCGCGTCGGGTCGACGGCCGTGAAGGCGGCGACCGTGCCGGGCCCGCCGAAGTCGGCGTGGGTGTAGTCGATGCCCGTGTCGATGATCCCGATGCGCACGCCGGTGCCGAGCCGCCCGGTCTGCTGCCAGGCGTTCACGGCGCGGCCGAGCTGGTCGCCGTCGGCGCCGGAGATGCGGGCGGGGGTGATCCGGCGGACCGAGCGCACCCCCGGGCGTTCCGCGATCTCGCGCGTCATCTGCGGGGTGGCCTCGACCGCGACCCCGGCGATCGCGTTGCTCGTCCGGAAGATCTCGCTCGAGTCCTCGGCACCACGGAAGAAGTCGGAGAGCAGCTCGTTGGTGATCTCGGCGATGAGGCTGCGCGCCGCCCGGGCCGCCCCCTGCGCGAGCGCGGCGCCCTGGCCCCGGCGCTCCGCGTACTCCTGCAGGGCCGAGGGCTGGTCGAACTCGACGAACACCGCCGACGCCGGGCCCGCCGGAACCGGGTCCGCCGCCGCCGGGACCGCGAGCGACACCAGCAGCGTCCCGACCAGCCCGACCAGCCCGACCATCCCGACCAGCATGGTCACCGTGCGCCACCGCGGTCGCGCCACCGTTCACCCCCGTCGCGCACCGGGAGGTCCGGCGTCGTCCGGGGAACCTAGAGCGATGAGCCGCCGGTGAGCGGGTGCCGGGCGGGCGGCCAACCGATCAGGTGACCGCGTCCACCCGACGGTCGGGGGACGGCGGGGTCGTGCGCGGATATCAGTGCGGGAACACTGTTATCCGCGCACGGGCGGCGCAGCCGCTCTCAGTCGAACGAGATCAGCCGGGTGGTCGACGCGCCGACCGACGCCCCGATGGGCCCCAGCACCCCCGGGTCGATCGCCCGGTCCACGCGCAGCAGCATGATCGCGTCCGAGCCGTCGTTGGTCTGGCTGATCTGGGCGGCCTCGATGTTGACCGCGGCCTCCCCCAGCAGCGAGCCGACGCGCCCCATCACACCGGGCCGGTCGGCGTACTCCAGCAGCACGACGTCGCCCTCGGCCCGCAGGTCGAAGTGGCGGCCGTTGACCTCCACGAGCTTGTGGGTCTGCGAGCGGCCGGACAGCGTGCCCGACACCGTGACGGCCTGGCCGTCGGGCATCGCGGCGCGCAGCTGGACGACGCTGCGGAAGTTCTCGCTCTCCGGCGCGGTGGTCAGCTCGACGGTGACGCCGCGATCGGCCGCGAGGGCGGGCGCGTTGACGAACGTGACCTGGTCCTCGACGACGTGGGTGAACAGCCCGCGCAGGGCGGCGAGCTGCAGCACCGACACCTCCTCGGCGGCGAGCTCGCCCGAGATGTCGACGGTGACAGCGCTGGGCACCGCACCCGCGACGGCGTGCAGCACGGTGCCGAGCTTCTGCACCAGCGGCAGCCACGGCGCCACCTCCTCGCCCACGGCCCCGCCGACCTGCACGTTGACCGCGTCGGGCACGAACTCCCCGGCCAGCGCCAGCAGCACCGAGCGGGCGACGTCGGTGCCCGCGCGGTCCTGGGCCTCCTCGGTGGACGCGCCCAGGTGCGGCGTGACCACGATCTGCGGGATCTCGAAGAGCGGGCTGGACGTGGTGGGCTCGGTGACGTAGACGTCCACGCCCGCGCCGCCGACGTGGCCGCTGCGCACGGCCTCGGCCAGCGCGTCCTCGTCCACCAGGCCCCCGCGGGCGGCGTTCACGATGATCACACCCGGCTTGGTGACCGCGAGCTGGTCCTTGCCGATGAGCCCGAGCGTCTCCGGGGTCTTCGGCAGGTGGATGGAGATCAGCTCGGCGCGCTCCAGCAGCTCGTCGAGGCCCACGAGCTCGATGCCCAGCTGCCCGGCGCGGGCCGGCGAGACGTACGGGTCGTACGCGATGAGCTCGACGCCGAACGCGGCGAGGCGCTGCGCCACCAGCTGGCCGATCTTGCCCAGGCCCACGATGCCGGCGATCTTGCCGTTGATCTCGGTGCCGGTGAGCGCGCTGCGCGCCCACTTGCCCGCGCGCAGGCTCGCGTCGGCGGCGGGGATGTGCCGGGCCGCGGCCAGCAGCAGCGCGACGGCGTGCTCGGCGGCGCTCACGATGTTGGACGTCGGTGCGTTGACCACCATCACGCCGCGCGCGGTGGCCGCGGGGACGTCGACGTTGTCGAGGCCGACCCCGGCGCGGGCCACGACCTTGAGCCGGCGCGACGCGGCGAGGGCCTCGGCGTCGACGCGGGTGGCGGAGCGGACCAGCAGCGCGTCGGCGTCGGCCAGTGCGGCGAGGAACGCGGGGCGGTCGGTGCCGTCGACCTCACGGATCTCGACGTCGTCACCCAGCACGGCGACGGCGGACGGGGCGAGCTTCTCGGCGAGCAGGACGACAGGACGGGTGGCGACGGTGCTCACGCTGTGACTGCTCCCGGATAGACGGCTGGTACTCACCCGATCGTAGTTCCGCGCCCACCGACGACGAACGGCACTCCCGTCGCACTGGTGGCGACGGAGGTGCCGTTCGTCGGGGCAACGGGCTCAGGTGGCCTTGCTGCCCACCCAGCTCATCAGGCCGCGGAGCTTCTCGCCCACCTCTTCGATGGGGTGCGCCGCACCCTCGGCCTGCAGCTTCGTGAAGTTCGGGCGCCCGGCCTCGTCCTCGGCCACCCACTCGGCGGCGAAGCGGCCGTCCTGGATCTCGGCGAGGATCTTCTTCATCTCCTCCTTGGTCTGCGCGTTGACGACGCGCGGGCCGCGGGTGAGGTCGCCGTACTCGGCGGTGTCGGAGATGGAGAAGCGCTCGTTGGCGATGCCGCCCTCGTACATGAGGTCGACGATCAGCTTGAGCTCGTGGAGGCACTCGAAGTACGCGATCTCCGGGGCGTAGCCGGCCTCGGTGAGCACCTCGAAACCGGTCTGGACCAGCGCGGCCGCGCCACCGCAGAGGACGGCCTGCTCACCGAACAGGTCGGTCTCGGTCTCCTCCTTGAACGTGGTCTCGATGACGCCTGCCCGGGCGCCGCCGATCGCCGCCGCGTACGACAGGGCGAGCGCCTTCGCGTTGCCCGAGGCGTCCTGCTCGACCGCGATCAGGGCGGGCACGCCCTTGCCGTCGACGAACTGGCGGCGCACGAGGTGGCCGGGGCCCTTGGGGGCCACCATCGCGACGTCGACGTCCGCCGGCGGCGTGATGAGGTCGTAGCGGATGTTGAAGCCGTGGCCGAAGAAGATCGCGTCGCCGGCCTTCAGGTTGGGCGCGATGTCGTCGGCGTAGATGAAGCGCTGCTTGGTGTCCGGCGCCAGGATCATGATCAGGTCGGCCCAGGCGGAGACCTCGGCGGGCGTGCCCACCGTCAGGCCCTCGTCGGCGGCCTTGGCGCGGCTCTTCGAGCCCTCCGGGAGGCCGATGCGGACGTCGACGCCCGAGTCGCGCAGCGACAACGAGTGCGCGTGGCCCTGGCTGCCGTAGCCGATCACGGCGACCTTGCGGCCCTGGATGATCGACAGGTCGGCGTCGTCGTCGTAGTAGATGTTCACGCTCATGTCGGGTGTTCTCGTCCTTAACTCGTTGGGTCAGCGAACAGCTGTGGCGGTGATCGAACGCGGCCCGCGGCCGACGGCGATCGTCCCGGACTGCACCATCTCGCGGATGCCGTAGGGCTCCAGGTTCTTGAGCAGCGCGCCGATCTTCTCAGCCGTGCCGGTGGCCTCGATCGTGACGGCCTCGGGCGTGACGTCGACGGCACGGGCGCGGAAGAGGTTGACGATCTCCAGCACCTGGCTGCGCACGGCCGGGTCGGCCCGCACCTTCACCAGCAGCACCTCGCGCTGCACCGACGCGGCCGGCTCCAGCTCCACGATCTTGATGACGTGGATCAGCTTGTTGAGCTGCTTGGTGACCTGCTCGAGGGGGAAGTCGTCGACCTCCACCACGATGGTCATGCGGGAGACTCCCGCGTGCTCGGTGGGGCCGACGGCCAGCGAGACGATGTTGAACCCGCGCCGGGAGAACAGCCCCGACACGCGGGCGAGCACGCCGGGCTTGTCCTCGACCAGCACCGACAGGGTGTGACGCTCGATCATTCCGACTCCCCCTGTGCGGACTCCTGCTGGGCCTCGGCCGTGACCGCCGAGACCTCGTCGACGCCCGCGGCCAGCTCGTCACCGTCGAACAGCGGGCGGATGTTGCGCGCTGCCATGATCTCGGAGTTGCCGGTGCCCGCGGCCACCATCGGCCACACCTGCGCGTCGGCACCCACGACGAAGTCGATGACGACCGGCTGGTCGTTGATCTCCATGGCCTGCCGGATGACGCGGTCGACGTCCTCCTTGGACTCCGCGCGCAGCCCGACGCAGCCCATGGCCTCGGCGAGCAGCTTGAAGTCGGGAATGCGGTGCTTGTGCGTGCCGAGGTCGGTCTGGCTGTAGCGCCCGGAGTAGAACAGGTTCTGCCACTGCCGGACCATGCCCAGGTTGCCGTTGTTGATGACGGCCACCTTGATCGGGATGCCCTCGATGGCGCAGGTGGCGAGCTCCTGGTTGGTCATCTGGAAGCAGCCGTCGCCGTCGATGGCCCAGATGACGTCGTCGGGGCGGGCCATCTTGGCGCCCATCGCCGCCGGCACCGCGAAGCCCATCGTGCCCAGGCCCCCGGAGTTGAGCCACGAGCGCGGCTTCTCGTAGGAGATGAACTGCGCGGCCCACATCTGGTGCTGGCCGACGCCCGCGACGTACACGGCGTCGGGGCCGGCGATCTGACCGATGCGCTCGATCACGTACTCGGGCGAGAGCGAGCCGTCGGCGGGCCAGTCGTAGCCCAGCGGGTAGGTGGCGCGCAGGTCGTCGAGCCGCGCCCACCACTCCTTCAGCTCGGCGTGGCCGCGCTCGGCCCGCTCGGCCGTGACGGCGTCGATCAGCTCGGTGATGACCTCCTTGCAGTCGCCCACGATCGGGACGTCCGCGCGGCGGTTCTTGGAGATCTCGGCCGGGTCGATGTCGGCGTGCACGACGGCGGCGTTCGGGGCGAAGCTCGACAGGACGCCGGTGACGCGGTCGTCGAAGCGCGAGCCCAGCGCCACCAGCAGGTCGGACTCCTGCATCGCCGCCACCGCCGCCACCGTGCCGTGCATGCCGGGCATGCCGACGTGCTGCGGGTGGCTGTCGGGGAACGCGCCCCGGGCCATCAGCGTGGTGACCACCGGGATGCCGGTGAGCTCGGCCAGCCGCAGCAGCTCCGCCGAGGCCTGCGCCTTGAGCACGCCGCCGCCGACGTAGAGCACCGGGTGCTTCGCCGAGCAGATGAGCTTGGCCGCCTCGCGGATCTGCTTGCCGTGCGGCCGCGTGGTGGGCCGGTAGCCGGGCAGCTTCATCTCCGCCGGCCAGGTGAAGGTCGTCATCTCCTGCAGGACGTCCTTGGGGATGTCCACCAGGACCGGCCCCGGACGCCCGGTGCTGGCCAGGTGGAACGCCTCCGTGATCGCGCGCGGGATGTCCTTCGCGTCGGTCACCAGCATGTTGTGCTTGGTGATCGGCATCGTGATGCCGGTGATGTCGGCTTCCTGGAAGGCGTCCGTGCCGATCAGCGGCCGGGACTGCTGGCCCGTGATCGCGACGATCGGGATCGAGTCCATGTGGGCGTCGGCGATCGGGGTGACGAGGTTCGTGGCCCCCGGGCCGGACGTGGCCATGCAGACGCCGACCTTGCCGGTGGCCTGCGCGTACCCCGTGGCCGCGTGGCCGCCGCCCTGCTCGTGGCGCACCAGCACGTGCCGCACCCGCGTGGAGTCGAGCAGCGGGTCGTAGGCCGGGAGGATCGTGCCGCCGGGGATCCCGAAGACGACCTCGCAGCCCACCTCCTCCAGGGACCGTACGAGCGACTGTGCGCCGGTCATGGGAACCGCGTCGAACCGCGGCTCGGACGCCGTGGCAGGGGTGGGTCGCGCCGGCGGGGGTGCCGGTCGCGGGCCCGCGGGACGGGGCGTTGCGGTGGTCATCTGGAGGTCAGCCTCGCTGTTTGACGATTGGCGAACACAAAAAAGCCCCCGACCGCCGGGAACGGCGGTGCGAGGGTGGCGCGTCGACGACCGAGAGCTCGCTCAGGCGTGGACGCGCCTGCGAAGTACGAGGACCCGGGACATGGGCCGAAGGTAACGGCCGGGCGGGCGGGGCGTCAACCCAGTGGGACGGGGGTACCAGATCGTGGGACCCGCCCGACGTCGCAGCCCGCCGGGCTCGTCGCAGGCCGCCGGCGGGCTGCGACGTGCACATACGGGCTGCGACGTCGGGGGATGTGGCCTCAGCCGACGGTGTGGGCCGCCTCGCGGGAGCCGGGCAACGTCACATCCTGGCGCAGCGTGCCCGCGGGCGGGACGTCCACGCGGTAGGTGGTGCTGCGGCCCTCCGGGGTCATCACCACGAGGTGGTGGTCCCCCGCGGCCACCCGGCTGAAGCGGAAGTCGCCGTCGGACGAGGCGCGCACGGCCGCGGCCATCCCACCGTCGCGGCCGATCAGCGTCAGCATCGCGGGCACCCCCGTGCCGTCGGCGGTGCGGACCCGGCCCGTCACGGACGCGGGGCCCTCCACCGCGATGTCGACGCGGATCGGCCCCATCGGCACGGTGGCCCGCACGGCCTCGGGCTGGTGCCCGTCGCTGCGGCCGACCAGCGTGTACTCCCCGGCGGCCGGCAGCGGCACCCGGAACCCGCCGTTCCCGTCGGCGACGGCGGCCCCGACCTGTGTCCCGGCCGCGTCGAGGACGAGGAGCGTCGCCCCCGGCAGCGGGACGCCGTCGCGGTCGGTGAGCAGACCCTGCACCGCGGGCCGGGCGGCCGGACCGGTCTCCGGAGTGGCCGGGGCGGCGGACCAGGTGGTCGGCGCCGGGTCCGGGCCGGCGGAGGCCGGGTCCGGCCGGGTGGCGGCTACAGGTCGGCCGGCCTGCGTGGTTCCGGAACCGGCCACCGGCTGCGGACCCGTCGACAGCGGACCCGTCGGCAGGTGGTCGGCGTGACCGTTGCGCGTCGCACCGACCGCCGACGCGCCTGCGCCGATCGCGGCCGCCGCGGCCCCGTCGCGGGCGGCGTCACGGTCGGGTGCCGCCCCGTTCCGCCCGGCCGGGGCCATCCCCCGGTCCGCGATCGCGCCGTCGGCCGGCACCGGGCCGCCGCGCCGCCGCTCCCGGCCCCGCTCGGCGAGCAGGTACAGCACCGGGACGAGCACGAGCGTCAGCAGCGTGGACGTCACCAGGCCGCCGATCACCACCACGGCCAGCGGCTGGGAGATGAACGCCCCGCCACCGGTCAGCCCGAGCGCCATCGGCAGCAGCGCGAAGATCGTGGCGGTGGCCGTCATGAGGATCGGACGCAGCCGTTGACCGGCCCCCTCCACGATCGCCTCGTACACCGGCCGGCCGCGCCGCCGGTACTGGTTGACCAGGTCGATCAGCACGATCGCGTTGGTCACGACGACCCCGACGAGCATCAGCATCCCGATGATCGCCGCGACCCCCAGCGGGGTGCCCGTGATCAGCAGCAGGCCGAGCGCACCGGTGGCCGCGAACGGGATCGACACGAGCAGCAGCAGCGGCTGGAGCAGGCTCTTGAAGGTCACCACCATCACCAGGTAGACCACCGCGATCGCGGCCAGCAGCGCGAGCCCGAGCTGGGCGAACGCGTCGGCCTGGTCGGCGCTGACGCCCCCGATGGTCGCCGTGGCGCCGGCGGGCAGCTTCAGGTCGGCGATGGTCGTGGTCAGCGTCGCGGTGACGGCGCCGAGGTCCTGGCCGTCGGGCCGGGCCGTGACCTGGGCACTGCGCGCGCCGTCGGTGTGCTCGATGCTCGGCGCGGTGGTGGTGCGGGCGACCGTCGCGACGTCGGTCAGGGCGACGTCACCGCGGGCGCCGGTGATCGTCAGGTTCTGCAGGGCCGCGAGGTCGGCGGGGGCCGCGCCGGTGCGCAGCAGCACCGACTGCGCGACGCCGTCGATCGTCAGGGTGCCCACGGTGGAACCCCGCAGGGCCGTGGCCACCGACTGGCCGATCTGGGCCTCGGTCAGCCCCTGCGCGGCCGCCTTCTGCCGGTCCACCGTCACGTCGACGACGGGCTGGGCGGCCGAGAGGTTGTTCCGCACGTCGCTGACGCCGGACACCCCGGCCACGGCCTTCTGCACCTGGTCCGCGGCCTGGGCGAGCACCGCGGGATCGTCGGCGCGGATGTCCACGGCCACGTTGCTGCTGCTGCCGCCCTGCCCCTCGGTGACCGTCAGCGTGCCGGCCTGGTCGCCGAGTGCCGTGAAGCGGGAGCGCAGGTCGTCGGCGATCTTCGTGGCGTCCGCCTTGTCGGCGAGCGTCACGGAGAACCGTGTCGGGGCGACGCCGCCGCCGGACCCCCGGGGCCGACCGAACGTCGCCGCGCCGGTGGTGCCCACCGTGGCCTGGTAGCTCTTGACCCCGTCGACCGTGCCGAGCACCGCCTCCACCTTCTTGGCCGCGTCGTCGGCCTGCGGCAGCGCGGTGCCGGGGGCGAGCTCCTGGCTGATCGACAGCGTGTTGCCCCCGGCGTTGCCGATGAAGCTCGTCTGCAGCAGCGGCACCAGCGCGACGGTGCCGCCCATCAGGCCGACCGCGACCAGCACGGCGATCACCGGCCGGGCCAGGGCCCAGCGCAGCACGGGCAGGTAGCCGCGTTGCAGGGCGGTGGGCTTCTGCTGCGGTTCGGGATCGGCGTGCGCGGGGGACGCCGGGCTGCGCATGACGAGCGACGCGAGCACCGGCACCACGGTCAGCGACACGAGCAGCGACGCCAGCAACGCGGCCGCGACGGCCACCGCGAACGGCCGGAACAGCTCCCCGACCTGTCCGCCGACCAGGCCGATCGGGGCGAACACGGCCACCGTCGTCACGGTCGAGGCGGTGATCGCGCCCGCGACCTCCCGGACGCCGGTGAGGATCGCCGCACGCCGGGGGCCGCCGTAGCCGATGTGTCTCTTGATGTTCTCGATCACGACGATCGAGTCGTCGACCACGCGTCCGACGGCCACCGTCAGCGCGGCGAGGGTCAGGATGTTGAGGGTGAACCCGCCGACGTAGAGGACGATCAGCGCGATCAGCAGCGACAGCGGGATCGACACCGCCGTCACCAGCGTGGCCCGCACCGACAGCAGGAACGCGAGGATCACCAGCACCGCGAACGCCAGGCCGAGCAGGCCTTCGGTGGTCAGGTCGGACACCGACTGCTGGATGAACGGGGCCTGGTCGAACACGACGGTGACGGCGGCGGCGCGCGCCGGGCCGCCCAGCAGGTCGGTCACCTGCGGCAGTGCGTCGTTGACGGCCTTGGAGACCGCGACGGTGTTGGCGTCGCCGGTCTTGGTGACGCCGATCCCGATGCTGTCGACGCCGTCGGTGCGGGTGTAACCGGTGGCGGGGGCCCGCTCGGCGGTGACCGTCGCGATGTCGCCGAGGCGCACCGGGTCGGCCGGTGCGGCGGCGGCCGCGGACCGGGCGGCAGCGGAGGGGGCGCCAGCGGACGGGGTGGCGGACGGGGAGCGACCGGCGCCCGCGGCGGCGGAGGCACCTGGTGTCAGGTAGAGGTTCCGCAGCTCGTCGACGGTCGTGATCGGGCTGCCGACCTGCACGGTCAGGGGCGCGGTGTCGGGCGAGAGCTGCCCCGCCGGCACGCGCACGCCGTTGGCCTGCAGCAGCGATTGCACGGCGGTGAGCGACACGCCCTTGCCCGCGGCCTTGGCGGTGTCGACGTCGATGGTGATGCGGGGGTCGCGGATGCCCGTCAGGCTCACGTCGCCGACCCCGGCGAGCCCGGCGAGCAGCGGCTGGACCTTGTCGCGCAGCACGGCGGCGAGCTGGTCGGGCGGCAGCGTCGAGGAGGCGGCGAGCTGCAGCACCGGGATGCTGTCGGTGCCGATCGTGCCGACCTTCGCCGTCACGCCCTCGGGGAGCGTCGCGCCCTGGATCGCGCGCTCGACCTGCGTGGTGGCGGTGTCGGTGTCGGTGCCGTACGCCAGGTTCAGCGTCACGACGGAGCTGCCGCCGGTGCTGCTCGACGAGGTCCCGGTGACACCGGTGACACCGGCCACCGCCGCCTCGATCGGGTCCGTGACCTGCTCGGCGACCACCTCCGGCGACGCCCCCGCGTAGGGCGTGAGGACCGTGACCGTCGGCACGCTGAACGAGGGCAGCAGCTCCTGCCGCAGCGAGCCGGTGGCCAGCAGTCCGAACGCGAGGAGCAGCACCGTCACCAGACCGACGACGGCGCGGTTGGCGAGGCTGAGGCGGGCGAGCCATGTCATGGGTTCGATTGAATACTACGGACCATCCGAAGCATCGTCGCGATGCTGAGACTTCCCTGAGCGGAGCCGCCGTGAGCAGCGCCGATGACGGTCAGCGCCGGGAAGGGACCGACTCCCGCGACGGCCGCAACGTCACGTCGCAGCGCAGGGCGCCCGGGTGGGACCGTGAGCCCGTAGGTCGGGGACTCCCCACCGGGGGAGGCCGAAGACGCCGTCATCGGAGGCGTGGGCGTCGATGGTGATGCGGGGGTCGCGGATGCCGCTCGGCGTCACGTCCAGGGTCGTGGCCGTGTCGGTGCCGTACCCGCGGGCGGCGTGACGACGGAGCCGCCGTCGGCGCTGCTCGACGACGTGCCGGTGACACCGGGGAGCCCGGTGGCCGCCGCCCCGATCGGAGCGGTGACGCTGAGGCGGGCGAGCCAGGTCATGCGAGCGATCGGATACCATGGGCCATGCGGAGTATCGCGGGAGTGCTCGGGCTCTCCGGGGCAAGGGTGACGTGACGGGCGACGACGAGCGCGCGGCGTTGTTCGCGGCCATCGAGAGCCACGGCACGGAGATCCGCCGGGTGATGTCGCGCGCCGGGGCCGACCACCTGCTCGGCAGCGGCCTCACGATGCAGCAGTTCCGCGTGGTCATGCTGCTCTCCCAGGACGGCCCGCTGCCCCACAGCGAGCTCGCCCACGCCCTCGGCGTGAGCCTCGCCAGCGTCACCGGGCTCGTCGACCGGCTCGCGGCCCGCGGCATCGTCGAGCGCACCCCCTCGCCCGCCGACGGCCGCGTCCGGCTGGCCGGGCTGACCGCGCAGGGACTGACCCTCGCCGAACAGGTGACCACCGAGGGCCGCACCCTGCTCCACACGCTGCTGCGGGCCGTCGACACCGAGGCGCTGCGCGGGCTCGAGCAGGGTCTCGCCGCCCTGCGCGGGGCGATCGGGCATGAGGGACCATGAGGACGTGAGTGCACCGCAGGCGATCTTCCGCACCAGTCCCCTGGCCGTCCTCGGCGCCGTCGCGATCGCGTTCTGCGCCACCCCGGTGGCGTTCGCGGTGCCGTTCGGCGAGCTGGTCTACCTCGTGCCGATCGCGATGGTCGTGTGGGTCCTGCGGGTGCGCACCACCGTCGACGACGAGGCGCTGACCGTTCGGAAGGTCGTCGGGCACCGGCGCGTACCGTGGTCGGAGATCAGCACGCTGCGGCTCGACAAGAACCGGGTCAGCGCGATGCTGAGCGACGGGGCCGAGCTACCGCTCCCCTCCGTCGGCCTGCGCGACCTGCCCCAGCTCGCCGCCGTCAGCGGTGGCCGGCTTCCCGACCCGGCCGGAGAAGAGAGCTAGATCAATGCCTGAACTGCGTTCCCGCGTCACCACCCACGGCCGCAACGCCGCCGGAGCGCGGTCGCTCTGGCGCGCCACCGGCATGACCGACGACGACTTCGGCAAGCCGATCGTCGCCATCGCCAACTCCTACACCCAGTTCGTGCCCGGCCACGTGCACCTCAAGGACATGGGCGACCTCGTCGCGGGCGCGATCCGTGAGGCGGGCGGGGTGGCGAAGGAGTTCCACACCATCGCCGTGGACGACGGCATCGCGATGGGCCACGGCGGGATGCTCTACTCGCTGCCCAGCCGCGAGGTGATCGCCGACGCGGTGGAGTACATGGTCAACGGTCACGCCGCCGACGCCCTGGTGTGCATCTCCAACTGCGACAAGATCACCCCCGGCATGCTCAACGCGGCCATGCGCCTCAACATCCCCACCGTGTTCGTCTCCGGCGGGCCGATGGAGGCCGGCAAGGCCGTCGTCGTCGACGGCGTGGCGCACGCGCCCACCGACCTGATCACGGCGATCTCGGCGTCGGCGTCCCCCGCGGTGGACGATGCCGGGCTCGCCGAGGTGGAGCGCTCCGCGTGCCCCACCTGCGGTTCCTGCTCCGGCATGTTCACCGCCAACTCGATGAACTGCCTCACCGAGGCGCTCGGGCTCGCGCTGCCGGGCAACGGCTCCACGCTGGCCACGCACGCCGCGCGCCGGGAGCTGTTCCTCGAGGCCGGCCGGACGGTCATGAAGCTCGCGCGTCGCTGGTACGAGGAGGACGACGCCACCGCGCTGCCCCGCAACATCGCCACCCGCGACGCGTTCGAGAACGCGATGGCGCTCGACGTCGCGATGGGCGGCTCCACCAACACGGTGCTGCACATCCTCGCCGCCGCGCAGGAGGGCGAGATCGACTTCGACCTCGCCGCGATCGACGCCGTGTCGCGCCGCGTGCCGTGCCTGTCGAAGGTGGCGCCGAACGGCGACTTCCACATGGAGGACGTGCACCGCGCCGGCGGCATCCCCGCGATCCTGGGCGAGCTGTGGCGGGCCGGGCTCCTGCACGAGGACGTCCACACGGTGCACTCCCCCTCCCTCTCGCAGTGGCTGTCGGAGTGGGACGTCCGCGCCGCCTCGCCGTCGGCCACCGCCGTCGAGCTGTTCCACGCCGCCCCCGGCGGGGTGCGCACCACCCAGGCGTTCTCCACGGAGAACCGCTGGAGCTCACTCGACACCGACGCGGCCGAGGGCTGCATCCACGACGTCGAGCACGCCTACACGGTCGAGGGCGGGCTGGCGGTGCTGCGCGGCAACATCGCCCCCGACGGCGCGGTGATCAAGTCGGCCGGCATCCCCGAGGAGCTGTGGCACTTCGAGGGCCCCGCGCGGGTCGTCGAGAGCCAGGAGGCCGCCGTCGAGGCGATCCTGTCCAAGCAGGTGCAGCCCGGTGACGTGCTGGTGATCCGCTACGAGGGCCCGTCCGGTGGGCCCGGCATGCAGGAGATGCTGCACCCCACGGCGTTCATGAAGGGCACGGGCCTGGGGAAGGTCTGCGCGCTGATCACCGACGGGCGGTTCTCCGGCGGCTCGTCGGGTATCTCGGTGGGCCACATCTCCCCCGAGGCCGCGGCCGGTGGCGTGATCGGCCTGATCGAGGACGGCGACCAGATCGTGCTCGACGTCCACCAGCGCGTGATCGAGCTGCAGGTGGACGAGGACGTGCTGACCGAGCGGCGCGCGAAGATGGAGGCGAGCGAGAACCCCTGGCAGCCGAAGCACCGCGACCGCCCGGTGAGCAAGGCCCTGCGCGCCTACGCGGCCCTGGCCACCAGCGCCCACACCGGTGCGGTCCGCAAGCTGCCCTGAGAGAGGTGCGCTACCGCGCCCGTGCGCGGATAACGGTGTTCCCGCACTGATATCCGCGCACGACCCCCCGGCGGCATGACCAGCCGGCGCACGACGCTCGTTTGCTACGGCTCCAGTCGGCCGAGGGCGGCCGCGGCGAGCTCGACCATCTCCGCGACGCGCTCCGGGCCGAGGTGGTCCGCGGCGAAGCCCAGGTACTGCACGTTGACGTGGACGTCGGCCCAGTCGCGCTCGCCGGGGGGCTCGGGGTGATCCGACGGCAGCTCCGCCCCCTGCGCGCGGAGCACCGCCAGGTCCAGGCCGGCGGGCGCGACGCGGGCGTTGCCCCAGTCGATCAGCACGTCCCCGAGGATGTTGCCGCGGTGCGGGTCGCCGTGGCAGAGCGTGCGGGGCAGGGTGGCCAGGGCCCGCAGGATCCTCGGGTCGTCGCGCCAGGACCGGAGAGCCTTCTCCGCGTCACCGAATGCGGTGTCACCCGTGCGCGCCAGGCCGCCGCGGACCGCGACCAGGGTCCGGTCGCAGAGCGCCGCCCACCACGGGCCGTCCACCACCGGGATGCCGCGGGGGCGTTTGCGGTGCCAGTGCGTGTGGACGCGGGCGAGGGTGTCCCAGACCGCGTCCGGGACGGGGCGGCCGTCGGCGGGGGGCGGCGCGTCCACGAACGGCGTGACGATCCAGTCCGGCCCGACGGCGACCGGCCGGGGCACCCCACCGACCACCGCCACCGCGCGCATCGCGGCCACCTCCACCGGCGATGCCGCCTTCAGCACCACCGCCACCGCGCGCCCGTCGACGTCCAGGTCGATCCGCTCCACCGCGTCGGACACGTAGCCGCCGCCCAGGGGGCTGCGCACGCGCACGCGCGCGGTTCCACCGAGTGCGCGGCCGACGGCCGCGAGCCAGGGATCACCGGCGGATCGCGGTCCCCCGGTGGGCGACGACGTCGTGTCGCGGGCACTCACGCGCGGTCCCGTCGTGGTCGTCGCCCGCCGCACCGGCACGCCCGGCCGCGGGCGTCGGCGTGCGGCGACGGGCGATCACATGCGGTCAGGGCGTCGGCTGGCGCAGCAGGATCCGCACCAGCACCGCGGCGGCCACGCCGATCACCAGCGCCAGCACTCCCCACGACGCGGGGCGACGGTGCCAGGCGCGGCCGTTGTCCAGCGCGATCCGGCCGGGACCGGTGAACACCAGCGCGGCCGAGGCGAGCCCCAGCACGACGTCGAACTCCAGCGCGTCCGAGCCGGACGGGCCGGTCACGAAGAACCCGTTGCCGAGCTTCACCAGCACGGCGTTGATCATGACGGCGAGCAGTCCGGCCGCCGCCAGCGGCGTGAGCACCCCCAGCACGACGAACGCGCCGGCCACCAGCTCCCCGATGCCCGTGACCCACGACAGCGTGTCGGCCTGCTGGTAGCCGTAGCCGGACAGCTGGCGGGCGAAGGCGGCCTGCCCGGCGCCGCCCCAGATCCCGAAGACCTTCTGGGCGCCGTGCGCGAAGAACACCCCGCCGACCGCGAACCGCAGGAGCAGCAGGCCGACGTCGGCGCCGCCGTTCCAGGTCAGGGGACGGCGGGTGGGGCGCGTCTTCGTCGGCTCGTCCGTGCCGTACCCCACCGACCCCGGGAACGTCGTCGTCGGCTGCTCGCTCATGGTCGGGGAGAGTAGCCCGGTCGCGCGGTCAGTACCCGTTCTCGACGAGGTTCGGCGGTTTGTCCCCGCGGGCGAAGGCCCCGATCTGCTCGGCGGCGATACGGTAGGCGCGGCGGAACGCCCCCGGGACGCTCCCCCCGACGTGCGGGGTGATCAGCAGGCCCGGTGCCTTCCAGAGCGGGTGGTCGGCGGGCAGCGGCTCCGGATCGGTGACGTCGACGGCCGCGAGCAGGCGGCCGCCGTTCAGCTCGGCGAGCAGCGCGTCGGTGTCGGCCACGGGCCCGCGCGCGGCGTTGACCAGCAGCGCACCGTCGGGCATCGCCGCGAGGAACGCCGCGTCGACGAGCCCGCGGGTGTCGTCGGTGAGGGGCACGATCACGACGCAGGCGTCGAAGTGGGGCAGCAGGTCGAGCACCTCGTCGATGCCGTGCACGCCGTCCCGGGCGCGCCGACCCACCAGCGTGGTCTCCACCTCGAACGGGGCGAGACGCCGCACGGTGTGCTCCGCGACGTCCCCGGCGCCGACGATCAGCACCTTCTTCCCGGCGAGCTCCCGGGTCTGGCGCTGGTCCCAGCGGGCCTCGTCCTGCCTGCGGACGAACGCGGGCAGGTCCCGGTACACCGCCAGCATCGCGGCCACGATCCACTCCGCGGTGGCGCCACCGTGCGCGCCGCGGCAGTCCGAGAGCGCGACACCGTCCGGGAGCTTGCCCACCCAGTTCTCCGCACCCGCGGTGAGCAGCTGCACCAGCCGCAGCCCCTCCACCCGCGGGGCGAGCCCGACGGCGTCGGCGTTGGCGAGGAACGGCGGCACCAGCACGTCCGCGGCCGGCAGCTCGCCGTCGACGTCGTAGCGGGTGGCTCGCACCCCGGGGACGTCGGCGAGCGCGGCGACGCCCTCGTCGTGGGGCACCAGTACGTGGATCTCGGCCATGCCCGGACCGTACTCACTGAACGCTCACCCCGCGGCACCTAACCTGTCCCCGTGGGGAGACGGCTGCGGCACGGCATGACCATCGCCGCGCTCGGCCTCCTGCTGGCCGGCTGCGCCACCTTCCCCGACGACGGCCCACGCGCCTGGCAGCCCAAGATCGAGGGGGTCGGCGAGCTCGGGGGCCCGCCGGCGATCGCCCAGCCGAGTGCGCCGAACTCACCGCCGTCCGGCGGGAACGGCGCCCCCTCGAGCGGCACCCCGGCCCCGGCGTCGGGCTGTACGGATGCCGACCCGCAGGTCGTGGCCACCTGTCTCAACCCGGTCGGCGCCATCGCCGTGCTGCCCGACCCCGAGCAGGCGCTGGTCGGCGAGCGCACCACCGGCCGTGTCCTGCAGGTGACGAAGGGCAAACCACCCGTCCTGGTCGCGACCGTCCCCGTCGACGGCACCGGCGGCGGCGGGCTGACGGGGCTCGTGCTCTCGCCGTCCTACGCCGAGGACCAGCTCCTCTACGCCTACGTCACCACGCCCACCGACAACCGGGTGGTCCGCATCGCCCGCGGCGAGCCCGCCAAGCCGGTGCTCGTCGGGATCCCCCGCGGCCCGGTCGACAACGGTGGTGCGCTCGCCGTCGACGTCGACGGTTCGCTGCTGGTGGCCACCGGCGACGCCGGGGGTGACCCGAGCGGGCCCGGTCTGGCCGGCAAGGTGCTGCGCATCGACACGCTCGGCCGCCCGGGCACGGGCAACCCGACCGCGGGTTCGCCGGTGCTGAGCTCGGGCCTGCACGCGCCCGGCGGCATCTGCGTCGACACGCAGTCCACGTTGACCTGGATCACCGACCGCGACGGCACCCGCGACGTGCTGCACAAGCTGGTCCCGGGACCGCTCCCCGCGCCGGCGTGGACCTGGCCCGACCGGCCCGGCGTGGCCGGGTGCATGGCCGCACCCGGTGTCGTGACGGTGGCCGAGACCGGCGGGGCGGCGCTGTTCGTGCTGCACCCGGGCGACGACGGCACGTTCACGGGCGACCCCGAGACGCTGCTGGTCGGCACCTACGGCCGGCTCTCGGCCGCCGCGCTGGCGTCGGACGGTCTGTTGTGGCTGGGCACCGTCAACAAGGCCGGGGGCAGGCCGGTGCCCAGCGACGACCGCGTGATCCGCATCCAGCCCCCCGCGGGCGGCGGGGCCAGCGCGGCCTGACAGGCTCGTCCACCGTGAACGACCGCCGACGACTCTCCCTGATCGTGACGCTGCTCGGCAGCGCCTTCATCATCGCCGCGGGCGTGCTGAACCTGCTCGGCCAGGGCGTGGCGTCGCTGGTGTGCGTGGTGCTCGGGCTCGTGGTGGGGCTGGTCGGCATCGGTCTGCGGCCCCGTCCGCAGCCGCACGCCGATCGCGCCGCCGTCATCGACCGGGACGCCCTCCGGGCCGAGCGCGACGAGAAGGGCGAGGTGGCGGCGGTCACTATGCTCCGCACCGCCAACCCCGCCCTGTCGCTCCTCGACGCCACGAAGATCGTCCGCGGCCTCTGAGACGATCAGGCCATCGTCGCCGCCGCGCTCTCGATCGTTTGCGGCTACCGCCGCCCGTGCGCGGATAACGGTGTTCCCACCCTGATTTCCGCTCACGACCTCGTGGGGCACCGCTCGCACCACACGAACTCCCCCGACCAGCCGTGTCTCCGCAGGACAGTCAGCACTTCGAGAGCACCTCCACAGGGGTCGGTCGACAGGTCGACCCATCCGAACGTGAGCCGGGACCGCCCCGCGAGCTCGGCGGCGTTGTCGCGGCGGCGGTCGCGGAAGGCGACGTCGTCGAGCAGGTGGGTGCGGCCGTCGAGGCGGACGGTGAGCGGCAGGCCGACGTCGTCGTACACGGCGTCCTCCCAGAGCGTGACGCCGTCGACGGCGAATCGGCAGCACCGTGCGCGCCGCGCGGACGTCGGGCTCCTCGACCGCGACGTCGAGAGCGGTGTCGGCCCGGGACGTCCGGGGCGGGTCGGCCGCCACCACGATGTGCCGGTACGCGCGGGACCGGTGCACCACGACCAGATCCGGTTGGGAGATCGCGGACGTCCCGTACGGAACCGTGATGTGCACCGGGCCGTCGACCCGGGGGACGAGGTGCCACTCCTCGGCCGCGGTGCGGTGGCTGAGCACGGCGGCCGGACCGCCGTAGAGCAGCGCGGCGGCGATGCGGGACTCGCGCGGCAACGGCCCGGTGGAGGTGGCGTACATACCGTGGACGACCCGCTGCCACCGGGCGGCGGCGACCTGCGCGTCGATCGTGTCCCACGTGACGCCCAGAGAGCGGAGCTGCGTGATGGGGACGATGCCGGCCTGACGGGCCAGCAGGGCGTTCCACGTGTCGAGCAGCCCGCGAGCCTTGATCTCGGCCGGAACCGCGCGGTGGACAAGGGTCATGCCCCGACGATGGGGCAGGTCCGCCTCGTCGTGGGGCCGAACGTCGAGCCTGTGGACGAAGGCCGGCCGATGTGGACAACTCGCGCCCGCGGGGTCGTGCGGCTGCGGGTCGTGCGGCTGCAGGTCGTGCGCGGATATCAGTGCTGGGACACCGTTATCCGCGCACGGGCGGCGGCGGCCGCTATCCGCAGCGTTCGATGATCAGCTCGCGCACGCGCTTGGCGTCGGCCTGGCCCTTGGTCGCCTTCATCACCGCACCCACGATCGCGCCCGCTGCGGCGACCTTGCCGTCGCGGATCTTCTGCGCCACGTCGGGCTGGGCCGCCAGGGCCTCGTCGACCGCGGCGATCAGGGCGCCGTCGTCGGACACCACGGCCAGGCCGCGGGCCGCGACGACCTCGTCGGGCGTGCCCTCGCCGTCCAGCACCCCGTCGACCACCTGCCGGGCGAGCTTGTTGTTCAGCTCCCCCGACGCCACCAGCTCGATCACGCGGGCGACCGCCGCCGGGGTGATCGGCAGCTCGTCGAGGGGGACCTCGCGGGTGTTGGCCTGCTGCGTCAGGTACGCCACCCACCAGCTGCGGGCCTCGCCCGCGGGCGCGCCCTCGGCGACGGTGGCCTCGATGAGGTCGAGCGCCCCGGCGTTCACCAGGTCGCGCAGCTCCTCGTCGGTGAGGCCCCACTCGGCGGAGATCCGGCGGCGACGCTCCCACGGCAGCTCCGGCAGGGTGCCGCGCAGCTCCTCGACCCACTCCCGGGGCGGCGCGATCGGGACGAGGTCGGGCTCCGGGAAGTACCGGTAGTCCTCGGAGGTCTCCTTGATCCGGCCCGACCGGGTGCTGGCCGTGTCCTCCTGGAAGTGCCGCGTCTCCTGCACCACCTTCTCGCCCGCGTCGAGCACGCCGGCGTGCCGGCTCATCTCGTAGCGGACGGCGCGCTCCACCGACCGCAGCGAGTTGACGTTCTTGGTCTCGCTGCGGGTGCCCAGCACGCCGGAGTCGCGCGGCGAGAGCGACAGGTTGACGTCGCAGCGCATCGAGCCCTGGTCCATGCGGACGTCGGAGACGCCGAGGGCCTTGATCAGGTCGCGCAGCGCCGTGACGTACGCGCGGGCCACCTCGGGAGCCCGCTCGCGGGTGCCGGGGATCATCTTCGTGACGATCTCGATCAGCGGGACGCCGGCGCGGTTGTAGTCGAGCAGCGAGTACTCGGCGCCGTGGATGCGGCCCGTCGCGCCGCCCACGTGCAGCGACTTGCCGGTGTCCTCCTCCATGTGCGCGCGCTCGATCTCCACGCGGAAGGTGGACCCGTCGTCCAGCTCGACGTCCAGGTACCCGTTGACGGCGATCGGCTCGTCGTACTGCGAGGTCTGGAAGTTCTTCGGCATGTCCGGGTAGAAGTAGTTCTTCCGCGCGAAGCGGCCCCACGGGGCGATGTCGCAGTTGAGCGCCAGCCCGATGCGGATGGCCGACTCGACGGCCGTGCGGTTGACCACCGGCAGCGCGCCGGGCAGGCCCAGGCAGATCGGGCAGACCTGCGTGTTGGGCTCGGCGCCGAACTCGGTGGGGCAGCCGCAGAACATCTTGGTGTTGGTGTTGAGCTCGACGTGCACCTCGAGCCCGAGCATGGGGTCGAAGCGCTCGACGACGTCGTCGAAGTCGACCAGCGTGGGCGCGGTCATGCCTTCACCTCCGGGGCGACGAGGGGCTCGCGGGTCGATTCGTAGGCCGCCGCCACCCGGTACATGACGGCCTCGCCGAGCGCGGGCGCCATGATCTGCAGGCCGACGGGCAGCCCGTCCGCCAGCCCGGACGGCACGGACATGCCCGCGGTACCCGCCAGGTTGGTGGGGATGGTGGCCAGGTCGTTGAGGTACATGGCCAGCGGGTCGTCGACCTTGTCACCGATCGGGAACGCCGTGGTGGGCGTCGTCGGCGACACGAGGACGTCGGCCTGCGCGAACGCGGCGGCGAAGTCGCGGCTGATCAGCGTGCGCACCTTCTGGGCCTGCCCGTAGTAGGCGTCGTAGTAGCCGCTCGACAGCGCGTAGGTGCCGAGGATGATGCGCCGCTTGACCTCGGGGCCGAACCCGGCCTCGCGGGTGGCGGCCATGACCGCCTCCGCGCTCGCGCCCTCGTCGACCCGCAGGCCGTAGCGCATGGCGTCGAAGCGGGCGAGGTTGGACGAGACCTCGCTGGGCAGGATCAGGTAGTACGCCGCCAGCCCGTACTCGAAGTGCGGGCAGCTGACCTCGACGATCTCGGCGCCCAGCTTCTCCAGCTGACGCAGCGCCCCGTCGAACGACGCCCGGACGCCGGGCTGGTAGCCCTCGCCCCCCATCTCGCGGACGACGCCGACGCGCAGCCCGGAGAGGTCGCCGTTGGCGCCCTCGCGGGCGGCGGCGACGACGGCCGGGACCGGCGCGTCGATCGAGGTGGAGTCGAGGGGGTCGTGGCCGCCGATCACCTCGTGCAGCAGCGCCGCGTCGAGGACTGTGCGGGCGCACGGGCCGCCCTGGTCCAACGACGACGCGCAGGCGATGAGGCCGTAGCGCGAGACGCCGCCGTAGGTGGGCTTGACGCCGACCGTGCCGGTGAACGCGGCCGGCTGGCGGATCGAGCCGCCGGTGTCGGTGCCGATCGACAGCGGGGCCTCGAACGCCGCGAGCGCCGCCGCCGAGCCGCCACCGGACCCGCCCGGGACGCGGGTGAGGTCCCACGGGTTGTGGGTGGCGCCGTAGGCCGAGTACTCGGTGGACGAGCCCATCGCGAACTCGTCCATGTTGGTCTTGCCGAGGATCGTGACGCCCGCGGCGCGCAGCCGCGCGGTGAGCGTGGCGTCATACGGCGGGCGCCAGCCCTCGAGGATCTTCGAGCCCGCGGTGGTGGGCATGTCGATCGTGGTGAACACGTCCTTGAGCGCCAGCGGCACGCCGGCCAGCGGCGACGCCGGGGCGGTGCCGACGGCGAGCGATGCGTCGACGAGCGACGCCGACTCCAGCGCCGCCTCGGACGCGACGTGCAGGAACGCGTGGACCCCGGGACCGTCAGCGGAGCCGTCGACGGCCTCGATGCGGTCGAGGTGGGCCTGGGCGACCTCGACGGCGGAGACCTCGCGCGAGTGGATCTTCTCGGCCAGTTCGGCGGCCGAGAGGCGGATGAGGTCGGTCACTGCTCCTCCCCCAGGATCTGCGGCACGCGGAAGCGGCCGTCCTCGGAGGCGGGCGCACCCGAGAGCGCCTGCTCCTGGCTCAGGCCGGGGCGCAGCTCGTCGGGGCGGAACACGTTCTGCAGCGGCACCGCGTGCGACGTGGGCGGGATGTCGTCGGCGGCGACCTCGCCGACGCGCGCGACCGCACCCAGGATGACGTCGAGCTGGCCCGCGAACAGGTCCAGCTCCGCGTCGGTGACGGCCAGCCGGGACAGCTTGGCGAGGTGCGCGACCTCGTCCCGGCTGATCTGATCTCTGGAACTCAACACGTCCTCCAGGACGACTTCTCGGGGCTGCTCGACGGAACCGGGCGGTGACGTCAGAACGGACGGCGGCGCGGGCGTCGGATGGGCCTGAGTTTAGGCCGAGACCGCCATCGAGTTCCCACGCGGGGACGCTCCGTCGCGGGGATGTGCCTGGAGGCGGTCGGCCTGACACAATCCACCGTCGGGCGGCACGCGGCGTCGCTGTGCGCGAGAACAGTCGACGAGAGGGCGTGTGGAGTGTCGTACCTGCTCCGGGTGGTGCTACCGGACAAGCCCGGCAGCCTGGGGGCCGTGGCCACGGCGCTGGGCAACGCGGGGGCCGACATCCTCGGCGTCACCGTCGTCGAGCGGTCCCCCGGCCACGCCGTCGACGACCTGGCGGTGGAGCTGCCGAACGGCCGGCCGCCCGACGTGCTGATCACGGCGGCCGAGTCGGTGCCGGGCGTCGAGGTGGAGTCGGTGCGGCCGCACTCGGGGCTGCTGGAGACCCACCACGAGCTGGAGCTCATCGAGGAGATCACCGGCGACCCGGCGCGCGGGCTGGAGCTGCTCGCCGCCGGGGTGCCGCGGATCTTCCGGGCCGGGTGGGCGATCATCGCCGTCCGCGAGGGCACCCGCTCCTACCGGGTGGCCCAGAGCTCCGCCGCCCCCGAGACGATCGCGGGCCACCTGCCGTGGCTCCCACTGACCAAGGCGATCGTCATCGATCCCGAGGTGCACTGGGTGCCCGAGCCGTGGAGCTGCCTCGACACCGAGCTGGCCGCGGCGCCGTTCGGATCGGCGGCGCAGGCGCAGGCGCTGGTCGTCGGGCGGCCGGGCGGCCCGGTGTTCCGGCCGTCGGAGCTGGCGCGGCTCACCCACCTCGCCGGGATCGTGACGACCGTCCTGGCCTCGTGAGCGGATATCGGTGCCCGGGCACCGCCATCCGCTCACGACCCAGCCGCGCACGGGCCGCGGAGCGGCCGTGACGGGCGGGCTGGACCGGCCCTGGGCCCGGGTGCCGGCCTGGGTCGGGGCCGCGCTGCGACCCGAGCTCGCCGGCTCGGCGGACGACATCATCACGGCGGTGCGCACCGACGTCACCGACTACGCACGGCCGCTCGTGGGGCGCTTCGGCTCACGGCTCACCGAGGGCGTCTCGGTGGCGCTGGGCCAGTTCCTCGACCTGCTCGGCTGCGACGTGCCGCTCGAGGACGTCCGCGTCTACCGCGCGCTGGGCCAGCTCGAGCACCGCGAGGGCCGGACGCTCGCGGCCCTGCAGTCGGCCTACCAGGTCGGCAGCCGCACGCTGTGGCGCCGGCTCGGGGAGAGCACCACCGCCCGGCAGCTGCCACCGGACGTCATCTTCCGGCTGGCGGAGGCCCTGTTCACCTACATCGAGGAGCTGTCGGCGGCATCGGTGGCGGGATGGGCCGCCGAGGAGTCCAGCCGGGCGGGCTCGCTGCAGACCCGGCGTCACGCGCTCGTCGAGCTGCTGGCCCGGCCGACCCCGGCCCCTCCGGCCGAGATGGAGCGGCTGGCCGCGGCGGCCGGCTGGCGGCCGCCCGCCCGGCTGGCGGCGCTCGTCGTCGAGGACGCGGTGGAGGTGGCCACCCGGCTCCCGTCCGCGATCGGCGCGGACCTCGACCCGGTCGGTGTCGCACTCGTCGCCGTGCCGGAACGGGACGGCTGGGTCGACCAGGTCCGCGCCGGGCTGCGGGGCCGGCCGGGGGTGCTGGGCCCCGTGGTGGAGCCCGCCCGGGCACCCCGGTCGATCGCCCGGGCGCAGGCCGCCTGGCCGCTGCACGTGGGCGGGATGCTCCCCACCGACACGGACGACCCCCTCGTGCGCGCCGACGAGCACCTGCTGGCCCTGCTGCTGGCTGCGCAGCCCGATCTCGCCGCCGACCTCTGCGAGCGGGCCCGGCACCCGCTCGCCGACCTCCCCGACGGTGCCGCCGCCCGGGCCGAGGAGACGCTGCGGGCCTGGCTCGACGCCCACGGCGACGTGACGGCCACCGCCGCGACCCTGCACGTGCATCCGCAGACCGTGCGCTACCGCCTCGCCGGGCTGCGCGAGACGTTCGGCGGGGCGCTCGACGACCCGCTCCGTCGACTGGAGCTGGCCATCGCGCTCCGCACGACCGACCCCGACCAGCACTGAGGACCGCTCGTCGCGCCGATGTCGCCGCTCGACGGAAACTGCCGTTCGTCGCGCAACCCGAACCGGGGTCACCCGTTCGTGGAAACGGACGGCCCGGTCGTCGCAGATCCGTGGAAGGTTGCTCCGCGGACGGTCACGAGGTGGTTACGGTCTCCTGGCCGGTCGACCGCTCCCCACTCTCGACCGGTGCGCCTGGTCGGTTCCGGGATCCTGCCCGCCGACGCTCCCCACGGGCGGCCCCCAGCACACCGGGCAGGAGTCCGCGGCCGCCGCGGACACCGGGTACGAGGATCGCTCCCGCATGTCCAGACACAGCCTGCCCAGCTCCGGCCTGCCCGATCGTGGAACGTCCCGGCACGGCCTGGCGGACACCGTCGCTGACGGGTCCCCCGCAGCCGACGCACCGGGCTCCGGCCGCCCGGCCATCCCGCGGCCCCGCACACCGAGCGAGTCCCGGCACGCGCCGAGCGACTCCCGGCACGCGCCGAGCAAGTCCCGGCACGCCGTCGGCACCGCCCGGCACGCCGCGGACGGCCTCGGGGCGGGGCCGGCACCGTCGCGACACGCGGCCGACGCTCCTCCCGCGGCCCGCAGCGACCGGCCGGCCGGCCGGCACGCGACGGCCGATGAGTCCGAGACGCAGCGCCCGATCCACGACCCCTCGACCGGGCGCCCGGCCGAGCCGCTCACCGCCCCTCTCCCGGTCGTCCGCGCGCAGTCCGCGCCGGAGCCGGTCGCCGACGAGACGCCGACGGCCGCGACCGACGACGACGACGACGACCCGGCCGGCGACCCGGCCGGCGACCCGGCCGGCGACCCGGGTGACGACCCGGCCCCGACCCGCACGGCCGGCCGCCACGCCGCTCCGACGCGCCACCGTCGCAGGACCGACGCCGACGCCTCCCGCCCCGACAAGGGCCGGCGCGCGCTGGCCGGGCTGGGTGGGAGCCGCCGCACCGCCGCGGTCCTGCTCACCGCCGCCGTCGCGCTCGTCACGCTGCCGACCGCCGGTTCCGCGGCCGTCGACCAGTGCCGCTGGCAGGTGGCCGCGCACGACCTCCTCGTGAGCCTCGACGGGCAGACCGACGCGCGGTCCGTCCAGCTGCGGAAGGCCCTGACCCGGGCCGGGGTGGGCGCCGAGCTCCCGGCCGAGTGCGCCGGGCAGGCGGCCGACGACGCCGCATCGCCCGCGCCGGCCACATCGGCGCCCCGTACCCGCACCCCGCGCACCACCGCCCCGAAGCCCGCGCCCGCCGCGACCACCCCGCCGAAGGCCACCGCCGCACCGAAGACCACCACGGCGGCGCCCGCTCCCGCGCCGGCCGCGGCGGGCACGGGCACCGGCAGCACCGCCGCACAGGCCCTGGGCTGGGGCACGCCCACCAAGTCCGACGACTTCTCCGCCGGCCTCGGCCAGTGGGGCGTCTACGACGGGAGCGGCCACGCCGGCAACGGCCGTCGCACGCCGTCCGCGATCACCACCGCCGACGGCATCATGACGATGACCGGCGACACGAACGGCAACACCGGCGGCATGGCCTGGGGCGACGGCCAGAAGTACGGCCGCTGGGAGGCCCGCGTCCGCTCCACCGCGGGTTCGTACCACCCCGTGATGCTGCTGTGGCCGTCGGCGGAGAACTGGCCGATCGGCGGTGAGGTCGACTGGATGGAGATCTCCGACCCCGCCCGCAAGGTGGCCGACACGTTCCTGCACTACGGCGCGAACAACAACCAGGTGCAGGGCGACGTGAACGTCGACGCCACGCAGTGGCACAACTGGGCCGTGGAGTGGACGCCCCAGGGCATCACGACCTACCTCGACGGCAAGGCGTGGTGGTCGACGAAGAACACGTCGATCCTGCCGCCCGGCCCGATGCACATGACGATCCAGCTCGACAACTTCGGGGGGCGGAACACGACCACCCAGATGCAGGTCGACTGGGTCAGGCAGTACGCGCTCTGACGCCTCGTGCGCGGAAATCAGTGCTCCCGCACTGATTTCCGCGCACGGGGGGTGGGTCAGGCGCCGCCGGGGAACGCCAGGCGGACGATCTTGCGGACCACCTTCGAGTACTGCTTCGGCAGCGAACCGGCGGTGTAGGGCAGGCCGTAGCGCTCGCAGATCTCCTGCACCTTGGGCGCGATCCGGGCGTAGTGGTTGCTCGGGACGTCCGGGAACAGGTGGTGCTCGATCTGGTGGCTGAGGTTGCCGGTCATGAGGTGGAACAGCTTCCCACCGGTGAGGTTGGCCGAGCCCAGCATCTGCCGGACGTACCACTGGCCCTGGGTCTCGCCCTCGAGCCGGTCCTCGTCGAAGGTCTCGGTGCCGTCCGGGAAGTGCCCGCAGAAGATCACGGCGTGGGACCAGACGTTGCGCAGGGTGTTGGCCGTGAGGTTCGCCAGCGCGGTCGGGACGAAGCCCGGCCCCGAGAGCAGCGGGAACAGGATGTAGTCCTTGGCGAGCTGCTTGCGCGCCTTGCGCCACAGCGTCATGAGCTCGGCCTTGGCCTCGTCCCACGGCTTGATGCCGGCCTGGACCTTCTCCAGCTCGACGTCGTAGATCGCGATGCCCCACTCGAAGATCAGCGACAGCACCACGTTGGTGAGCGGCTGGATCAGGTCGGCGGGCTTCCACTCCTGCTCCGGCGTGATCCGCATGATCGCGTAGCCGAGGTCGCGGTCCTTGCCGCGCACGTTCGTGAACGTGTGGTGCTCGTAGTTGTGCGACTTCTGCCAGGACGCGCTGGGCGAGGCGTGGTCCCACTCCCACGTGGTGGAGTGGATCTTCTCGTCACGCATCCAGTCCCACTGGCCGTGGAGGATGTTGTGGCCGAGCTCCATGTTGTCGAGGATCTTCGCCGCGGTCAGCGCGGCGGTGCCGGCGATCCAGGCGGGCGGGAGCAGCGAGAACAGCAGGGCGCCGCGGCCGCCGATCTCCAGGCCGCGCTGCAGCTTGATGATCCTGCGGATGTAGGCGGCGTCCTTCTCGCCGAGGTTCGCGACGACCTCGGCGCGGATGGCGTCGAGCTCCTTCGCGAGCTCGGCCACCTGGGCCTCGCTGAGATGCGCGGCGGCCGACGGCGGGGAGGGCACGGCCGGGTCGAAGACCTGCGCGGTGGTGGGCAGCTCCCGGCGGGCCGGGGCCTTCTTCGCTCGCGTGGTGGTGCGGGGGGTGTCGAGTGTGGCCGTCATGATTACTCCTAGAGCTCGATCTCGACGTCACCCGCGGCACCGGAGACACAGGTGCGCACGGACTCGCCGGGGGTGTCGTACAGGTCACCGGTGCGCAGGTCGCGGACGGCGCCGGAGCGCAGCGTCCCCACGCAGGTGTGGCAGATGCCCATGCGGCAGCCGCTGGGCAGCAGCGCGCCGGCCGCCTCGCCGGCCGCCATCAGCGGCTCGCCGGGGGCGGCGTCGGCGTCGATGCCGCTCGTGGTGAACGCGACGCGGCCGCCGGTGGCGCCGTCGGCGGCGAGGGTCGGCGGGGTGAAGCGCTCGATGTGCAGGGCGTCGGGGTCGCCGTGGCGGTCCCACTGCTCGGTCAACGCGTCGAGCAGCCCGGCCGGGCCGCAGGCCCACGCCTGCCGCGCCGTCCAGTCCGGGACGTCGTCGGTGAGGGCGTCCCCGGTGAGCCGTCCCTCGAGCGCGGTGTGCCGCTCGACGAGCCGCATGCCGGTGGAGGCGGCCATCGCGCGCAGTTCGAGTCCGAAGACCAGGTCGGCCGGGGTCCGGTCGCAGTGCACGACGACGGCGCCGTCCAGCGTCTCGGGTCGGGTGGAGTGCAGCTCGCGCAGCATCCCCATGATCGGGGTGATGCCGCTGCCGGCCGCCAGGAACAGCAGTTTCTCGGGGGTGGGCTCGGGCAGCACGAACTCGCCGGCGGGCGGGCCGATCCGCACCAACGCGCCGACCGGGGTGCGGTGGGCGAGCAGACCCGAGACGGCCCCACCGGGAACGGCCGTGACCGTGACCGCGAGGTGCTCGTCGCCGGGGCGCGACGTGACCGAGTAGGTGCGCCACTGCCACACGCCGTTGACCTGCACCCCGACGCCGACGAACTGCCCGGCCCGGTGCACCGGACGACGCACGCCCGGGCGCAGCAGCAGCGTGGTGGTGTCAGCGGTCTCGCGATGCAGCCCGACCACGCGCGCGTGCGGCTGTGTGGTGGACCACAACGGGTTCAGCGTGCCGAGCAGGTCGTCGGGCAGCAGCGGCTGGGTGAAGCGTGCCGCCGCGTCCCGCGCGAGCTGACCGATCGAGCTGAGAACTCCCATACACACGACAGTATTGCGCGGTTCGCACAAGCGGCCACGTGTCCGACCACGTCCGGGTCCTCAATACTGTTGCAGAAGCAAAAGACCGATCAGCCACGGATGGCGAGTGCAGCCTTGGCCAGATCGTCGTTGCCGGTGGCGAGCCAGCCGTCGGGGCGCACCAGCACGTCCTCGAACCCGATGCGGGTGTCGATGCGCATGCGCAGCGCGTACTCCAGGACCGGCCACGCGCCGTCCTCCTCGCCGTGCAGCAGCACCGGCGCCCCCAGCTCCGAACCCAGCGCACGCATGATGCGGATGGCCTCGGCCACCGCGGTCTCCGGATCGGAGACGGTGGACTCCGCCAGCACCCGAGTGGTGCCGTGGGGAACACCGTTCGTGCGCAGGGTGACGGCGTCGCCGCTGGTCCAGACCCCGAGCTCGACCCCGATGCCGACCGACGCCGCGGCGGCGCACACGTCGACCCAGCCCTTCTCGTGCACGTTGACCGAGCACACGTCGGGCTTGCCGACGCCCAGGTGCCCCCAGGCCAGGACAGCCTCGATGCGCAGGCGTGGGTCGGGCTGGATCCACCGGCCGGTGGTGACCCCGATCTCCATGCCGGGCACCTCCTGGCGGATGGCCGCGACCGCGTCGCCGACGTGCATCGGGTCGAGCGTCTCCTGCCCGTCCGGGCCCCGGGGGTGCACGTGCACGGCGGAGATCCCCAGCCGGCCGACGGCCCGGGCGTCGCGCGCGAGGTGCCGCGCGAGGACCGGCAGCGCCGGGTGCGCGTCCTCGGGCCGCGATCCGTTCAGAACCGCCTGCAGCACTGCGACAACTCCCCCGCTGGGACCGGACCGACATCGACGATCATACGGACACCGGTGGCGCCCCGATCGGGGCTCCTCCCGCGCCGGGTTCAGCCCGTGGTGGCCACCTCGCGCGCCGCGTCCGGACCGCGGTCGAGCAGCACCCGGAAGCCGGCCTCGTCGAGGATCGGGACCCCGATCTCGAGCGCCTTCTCGTACTTGGTCCCGGGAGCCTCGCCGGCGACCACGAACGAGGTCTTCTTCGACACCGACCCCGCGGCCCGGCCGCCCCGTGCGGTGATGGCCTCCTTGGCCTCGTCGCGCGAGTACCCGTCCATCGAGCCGGTGACCACGATGGACAGGCCGTCGAGCGTGCGGGGCACGGACTCGTCGACCTCGTCGACCATGCGCACGCCCGCGGCGCGCCACTTCGCGACGACCTCGCGGTGCCAGTCGACGGAGAACCAGTCGCGCACCGCGGCGGCGATGGTGGGACCCACCCCCTCCACGCCGGCGATGGGAGCCAGTGCCGCGGCCAGGGCCCTGGCCTGTGCGCGGGTGGCGGCCCTGGCCGCCTTTTCCGCGGCGAGGGCGCGTTCCTCGGCGGAGCGCTCCTCCGGCTCGGCCTCGGGATCCACGGGTACGACCGACTCGGGCTCGTCCCCGGCCGTGTCCTCGCCCGTGTCCTCGCCCGCGTCCTCGCCCGCGTCCTCGGCCGCGCTGCCGTCGGAGGTGATCGCGACGCCCGCGGCCTCCGTGTCGTGGGCCGCCTGCGCCGCGGCCGCCTCGATGGCGTCCATCGACGTGAACTCCCGCGCCAGCGCCTGGGCCGCGGTGGGACCGACGTGGCGGATCGAGAGCCCGACCAGCACCCGCCACAGCGGCCGCTCCTTCGCCGCCTCCAGGTTGGCGAGCAGCTTGGCGCCGTTGGCCGACAATCCCCCGTCCTTCTTGCGGAACAGCTCGACCTGCAGCAGATCGGCTTCGTCGAGCGCGAAGACGTCGCCCTCGTCCTGGACCACCCCCGAGGTCAGCAGCGCGGTGGCGGCCTCGTAGCCGAGGCCCTCGATGTCGAACGAGCCGCGGCCGGCCACGTGGAACAGCCGCTCCCGCAGCTGCGCGGGGCAGGAGCGGGCGTTGGGGCAGCGCTGGTCGATGTCGCCGGCCTTCTGCCGCACGAGGGCGGTGCCGCACTCCGGGCAGTGGGTGGGCATCACGAACGCGCGCTCGGAGCCGTCGCGCAGGTCGATGACCGGGCCGAGCACCTCCGGGATGACGTCGCCGGCCTTGCGGATGACGACGTGGTCGCCGATGAGCACGCCCTTGCGGCGCACCTCGTCGGCGTTGTGCAGCGTGGCCATCTCGACCGTGGACCCCGCGACCACCACCGGCTCCATCATCGCGAACGGCGTGACGCGCCCGGTGCGCCCGACGTTGACGCGGATGTCGAGCAGCCGGGTGGTGACCTCCTCGGGCGGGTACTTGAACGCGATGGCCCACCGGGGTGCGCGCGAGGTGGAGCCCAGTCGCCGCTGCAGCGCCACCTCGTCGACCTTGACGACGACGCCGTCGATCTCGTGCTCGATGTCGTGGCGGTGCTCGCCCCAGTACCGCGTGTGCTCGATGACCTCGTCGACGCCGGTGAGGACCACCGTGCGCTCCGAGACCGGCAGGCCCCAGGCCCGCAGCGCGTCGTAGCCCTGGGACTGGTGCTCCAGCGCGAACCCCGTGCGCTTGCCGAAGCCGTGGCAGATCAGCCGCAGGCGCCGGGACGCGGTGACGCGCGGGTCCTTCTGCCGAAGCGACCCGGCCGCGGTGTTGCGCGGGTTGGCGTAGACGGGCTTGCCGGCCTCCACCATGAGCGCGTTGAGCGCCTGGAAGTCCTCCAGCCGGAAGTAGACCTCGCCGCGCACCTCCACCAGCTCCGGCACCGGGAACTCGTCGGTGCCGGTGAGCTGGACCGGGACCTCCTCGAGCGTGCGCATGTTGAGCGTGATGTCCTCGCCGGTGCGCCCGTCGCCGCGGGTGAGCGCGCGGGTGAGCTTGCCGTTCTCGTAGAGCAGGTTGACGGCCAGCCCGTCGATCTTGAGCTCGCAGAGGTAGTGGACCTCCTCCGTTCCCACGTCCTTCGCCACCCGCTCCGCCCAGCCGCGCAGGTCGTCGTCGGAGAAGGCGTTGTCGAGGCTGAGCATGCGCTCGAGATGGTCGTGGGCCACGAAGTCGGTGTTGAACCGGCTGCCGACCTTCTGCGTGGGCGACTCCGGCGTGACCAGCTCCGGGTGCTCCTCCTCCAGCGCCAGCAGCTCGCGCCACAGCTCGTCGAACTGCCCGTCGGACAGGACGGGCGCGTCGAGCACGTAGTACCGGAACTGGTGCCCCGCGACCTCCTCGGCCAACCGGGCGTGCCGCTGCTGCGCAGTTTCTGGGCTCACGGGGGCGAGGTTACCGACGAACCCCGACAATCCCGGACGGGCGACCAGCCGCTTCCGGGAGCGGGACCCCCTCGGTGGGGCTCCGGCCGGCGCCCGCACCTCGTGACGCCGCGGGGATGCGCGGACGGTGCCGACGGGTGGCGGCGGGTGGCGGCGGTAACGCTGCTCGTCGTGGCCGCCTGCGGCACGCCGTCGGGGCCGAGCGCCCGGCGGTGGCTCGACCCGGCGCTGCCCAGGGTGATCGACGCGCCGGGCCACCACCGTCACCGTGCGGCTCGCGGCCACGCCCGGCGAGCGGTTATTCGGGCTCGGCGAGGGCTTCGGGCGGCTGGACCTGCGCGGGCAGGTGCTGCGGAGCCGGACGGCCGACGGCATGGGCTGGACGGCGCCGCGGTCGGGTCCGCGCTGCCCCCCGGACGCGCTGGGGCCCGGTCAGGTCTGCCCGTCCTCGATGCCGGCGAGCAGGGTGCGGACCAGACCGTCGAGGGTCTCCCGCTCCGCCCGGGTCAGCACCGCGAGCAGCCGTTCCTCGTTCGCCACGTGCTCGGTGACGGCCGCGTCGACGGTGGCCCGCCCGGACGCGGTCAGGGACACGAGCATGCTGCGCCGGTTGCCGGGGTCGAGCGTGCGGGTCACGTGACCGGCGCCCTCCAGGCGGTCGAGGCGGTTGGTCATGGCGGCGGGCGAAAGCATCATCGACCGCGCCAGCACCGACGGGGTGAGCGTGAACGGCTCGCCTGAACGCCGCAGCGCGGCCAGCACGTCGAACTCGCCGGTGGTGAGCCCGTGCCGCAGGAACACCGCCTCGATGGCGGGCCCGGCCGTCCCGAGCAGCCGGCCGAGCCGGCCGAACGTGGCCATGGCGTCGAGGGGGAGGTCCGGGCGCTGGGTGCGCCACTGCTCGATGTGCTGGTCGACCGCGTCCACGACGGAATCCTACTTGACACAGTATATTTCGACGTCGTACTTTTCGATGCATGCAGACCACCGTTCACCGGCTCTACGCCGCTCTCGCCGCGGGGGACGTCCCCGCGGCCGCCGCCGTCCTCCGGCCCGACGCCGTCCTCCACGTGCCCGGCACCCACCCGCTGGCCGGCGAGCACGCCGGGATCCCCGCGATCCTGGAGTTCCTCTCCGCGACCCGCGCCCGCTCCGACGCGGGTGAGCGCATCGACGTCCTCGACGTGCTGGACGGGCGCGACCACGTCGCCGTCTACTGCCGCGTGCGGGCCGAGCGGGGACCGGCCACGCTCGACAACCCGACGGTGCACCTGCTGCGCCTGGAGGACGACCGCGTCGCCGAGATCTGGTTCCACAACCGCGAGCAGGCGCCCGTCGACGCGTTCTGGTCCGGCCGGTGATCGGCATCGCGGTGGAGGTCGCGATCACGCGGCCCGCGGCGCAGGTGTGGAACGTCGTCGCCGACTACGCCCGCGACCCCGAGTGGCGCCGGGGCGTCACGGCGATGGAGCCGTCGGGGCCGCTGGCCGTCGGCACCACCACCGACGAGCGCATGCGGTTCGCCGGCAAGGGCTACCGCAACGGCGGCGTCGTCGAGACGGTCGGACCGGGTCCGACGTTCACGTGGCGCACCACGTCGGGGGTGACGGCGGCGGGGCGGCGGACGGTCGAGGCGCTCGGGCCGGACCGGTGCCGGGTGCGGCTGGAGACCACGGTGGAGCCGAGCGGGTTCGAGCGACTCCTCGCCCCGGTGCTCGGGCGGCTGCTGCAACGGAACCTCGCCGGTGACGCCGCGCGCCTCCGGGAGCTGGTGGAGCGGGGGCCCTGATCGCTGCCGGTCGCACCGGGACCCCGACCCGGACGCACGCAGGCCCCGACTCGCGCGCACCTGCGCCCCGACCCGCGGGCAGCGTGCGGTCAGTCCCTCGTGTCCGGATCCTGGGGGTCGGTGTCGGGCGGGTCGACGAAGGCCTGGCCCAGCTCGCGGGCCAGCTCCAGGGCGCGGCGGGCCCAGCGGGGGTCGGCGCCGGCGAGGCCGCACGTAGGGGTCGGGACGGAGAGCGTGCCGAGCCGGGCGCGGTCGAAGCCGAGCCGGTCGGCCAGGTCGAACGCGGGTCCGGCCAGCTGCCGGCTGGTGACGCGGCCCCGGGGAGCCGTCGAGGGCACGAGGCCCAGCAGGAGCGGGGTGCCGGCGTCCCAGATCTCGCCGATGCGGTCCAGTGACGCGGGCTCCGCGGTGCGGCCGGCGATCTCCGGTCGGGTGGCGTCGATGCCGACGGCCGCCGCGCCCACGTCGGCGAGCACCGCCATCGGCGGCCGCGACGCGCAGCAGTGCAGCACCACCGGCACGCCGACGGCGGTGATCAGGTCGCGCAGCACGGTCCCCGCCGCCGCCTCCGACACCGCGCGCACGGTGCCGTACCGCGATGGGGTGGGCACCAGGCCGTTGATCACCGCGCCGAGCGACGGCTCGTCGAGCTGCAGCACGACGTGTGCGCCCGTGCGGGCCGCCACCTCCGCGATGTGCTGCTTGAGGCCCTCGGTGAGGCTGGAGGCGAACTCGCGGACGGCACCGCGGTCCGACAGCACGGTGTGGCCCGTGCGCACCTCGACGGACGCGGCGAGCGTCCACGGCCCGGCGGACTGGACCTTCACCCAGCCGGGGTGCACGGGGTCGCAGGCCTCGTCGAAGGCGTCGAGGTCGCCGCGCAGCAGGTCGACGGCGGTGCGGTGGTCGCGGCCGGGCCGCGACGCCACCCGGTAGCCCGACGGCCGCACCTCCACCGCGATGTCGACGAGCAGCCCGGCGGTGCGCCCGATCATGTCCGCACCCACGCCGCGCGCAGGCAGCTCGGGCAGGAACGGCATCAGCGGCACCTCGCCGACGACGGTGGCCGCGGCCTCCCGCACGTCGTCACCGGGCATGGAGCCGACGCCGGTGGCCGCGCCCGCGGGCCAGTGCGGGGCCGGCTCGGCGGGCTCGTCCGGGGTGACGACCTCGATCACCGGGGACGGCGGGGGCGGCGGTGCGCCCGGCCGGACCCCGGCGAGGCCGGCGGCGGCGAGTGCGGCGGCCAGCGGATCGTCGGTGCTCACGGCGCCTGTCTACCAGCACCGGGGTCGTGCGCGCGCGTCAGCGCACCTCAGTGGGCCCCGGTGATCGTCGCGCTGCCCAGCACCACGTCGCCGGCGTAGAGGGCCACCGCCTGACCGGGGGCCACCCCGCGTAGCGGCTCGTCCAGCTCCACGCGCACGCCGTCGGCGCTGGGCTCCGCCGTCGCCCCGGCCAGGCCGCCGTGGGCCCGCACCTGCGCGACGCACCGGAACCGCGGGCCCGGCGCGCGGCCGCTGCCCCACACCGGACGGGCGGCGTCGATCGTGCGGACGTCCAGCGCGGCGGCCGGACCGACCCGCACCGTGCCGCTCACCGGCTCGATGCCCAGCACGTAACGTGGGCGGCCGTCCGCGGCGGGCGCGTCGACGCCGATGCCCTTGCGCTGGCCGACGGTGAAGCCGTGGACGCCGTCGTGGCGCGCCAGCTCCTCCCCCGTGGCGTGGTCGACGATCGCGCCCGGACGCACCCCGATCCGCTCCGTGAGGAAGGCCCGCGTGTCACCGGAGGGGATGAAGCAGATGTCGTGGGAGTCGGGCTTGTCGGCCACCCGCAGCCCTCGCCGCGCGGCCTCGGCCCGGACCTCGGACTTCGGGGTGTCGCCGATCGGGAACAGCGCGTGGGCGAGCTGGTGCGGGGTGAGCACCGACAGGACGTAGGACTGGTCCTTGTCCTCGTCGACGGCCCGCCTGAGTGCACCGTCCACGAGCTGCGCGTAGTGCCCCGTGCACACCGCGTCGAAGCCCAGCCCCAGCGCCCGGTCCAGCAGCGCCGCGAACTTGATCTTCTCATTGCAGCGCAGGCACGGGTTCGGGGTCTGGCCGGCGGCGTAGGAGGCCACGAAGTCGTCGACGACGTCCTCGGTGAACCGGGCCGCGAAGTCCCAGACGTAGAACGGGATGTCGAGCACGTCGGCGGCGCGGCGCGCGTCGCCCGCGTCCTCCTTGGAGCAGCAGCCGCGGGAGCCGCCCCGCAGGGCGGCCGGGGTCTCGGACAGCGCCAGGTGCACGCCGACGACGTCGTGCCCCGCGTCGACGGCCCGGGCGGCGGCCACGGCGGAGTCGACGCCGCCGCTCATGGCGGCGAGGACCTTCATCGGACCGGCTGCCCGGCGCGCCGGGCCCGGTCCACGACCTGCCCGATCACCGCCGCCACCGCGTCGACGTCGGCGGCCGTGGAGGTGTGGCCGAGGGAGAACCGCAGCGAGCCGCGGGCGGTGGCCTCGTCGGCCCCCATCGCGAGCAGCACGTGGCTGGGCTGCGCGACCCCGGCCGTGCACGCGGAGCCCGTCGAGCACTCGATGCCGTGCGCATCGAGCAGCATCAGCAGGCTGTCGCCCTCGCAGCCGGGGAACGACAGGTGCGCGTTGCCGGGCAGCCGCGACGGGCCGCCGTCGACGACGCCGGTGCCCGGATCGCCGTTGAGGACGGCGTCGTCCACGCTGGCCAGCACCTTGCCGATGAGGTCGTCGCGCAGCCCGGCGAGCAGCGCGGCGCGGCGCGGGGCGTCGGCCACCGACATCTCGACGGCCGTGGCCAGCCCGACGACGGCGGGGGTGTCCAGCGTGCCCGACCGCACGTCGCGCTCCTGGCCGCCACCGTGCAGCAGCGGGGTGAGCGCGACGCTGCGACCCAGCAGCAGCGCGCCGGCGCCGTAGGGACCGCCGAGCTTGTGGCCGGTGAGCGTGAGCGCGTCGACGCCGGACGCCGTGAAGTCGACGGGCAGGATCCCGACGGCCTGGACGGCGTCGGTGTGCAGCGGCACGTCGAACTCGTGGGCGATGGCGGCGAGCTCGCGGACCGGGTTGACCGTGCCGACCTCGTTGTTGGCCCACATCACCGACACGAGCGCGACGGACCCGGGCTCGCGGGCGAGAGCGGCGCGCAGCGTGTCGGGCCGGACGCGGCCGTGGGCGTCCACGGGCAGCAGCTCCACCGTGGCGCCCTCGTGCTCACCGAGCCACTCGGCGGCGTCGAGCACGGCGTGGTGCTCGATCGCGGAGACGAGCACCCGCTTCCGGCGCGGGTCGGCGGCGCGGCGCGCCCAGTAGAGACCCTTCACCGCGAGGTTGTCGCTCTCCGTGCCGCCGGTGGTGAGCACGACCTCCGACGGCCGGGCGCCCAGCGCCGCGGCGATGCGCTCCCGCGACTCCTCGACGTCGCGCCGCGACCGGCGACCGGCGGTGTGCAGCGACGACGCGTTTCCGGTGCGCGTGAGCGCCTCGGCCATCCGCGCCACCGACTCCGCGAACATCGGAGTGGTGGCGGCGTGGTCGAGGTACGTCGCCCTGGTGCTGGGAGTGCTCACGTCAACCGTCCGATCGAGTTCCTCCGGACGAGGGTAGTCGCCGCGCCCCGGTCAGGGCCCGTCGACCAGCACCCCGGGTCCACGACGTGCGCAGGTACCGGCGTGCGCCGCGGTCGGACTCGCCGCCGCAGGTGATCCACCGCGGTTCCTACTCCGCGTATCGGGCCGGTGAGTAGTACGGATACCCCGTTCGGCCGCTCGCTACCCCACGACAGGGCCGAGCGGCTCAGGCCGCGACACCGAGGGGTTCGGCGGCGACGCGCAGCGGGGACGATACGGGCGCCGTCCGCCCGGTGAGGTGCGCCACGCCCGTCGCCGACCCCACGGCCGTCGCCGCCCGGGCGGCGAGCCCGCGGCGGTCGTGACCGGCCGGGTCGATCGCGGGCAGCACGTTCACCTCGCACACCAGTCCCGGCAGCCGCAGGACGCGCAGGAGGGAGTCGAGCAGCGTCTGCTCCCCCACGAACGCCGCCCCGCGGGCCGGTGTGCCGTCGGACAGCCGGAAGCCGATCGCGACCGGGCGGACCGTCACCTCCGCGTCGATGGCCGCCTGGAACGCCGCCCGGCGGAACGAGCCCGCCGCCTCGCCGCACCACGTCGTGCCCTCCGGGAAGACGCCGACGGCGGCGCCCGACCGCAGCGCGTCGGCGGTGGCCGCCACGGTGGCCGGCAGGGCGCGGAGCCCGGCCCGGTCGACGAACAGCGCGCCGGTGCGGGCGGCGAGCCCGCCGATCACGGGCCAGCCCCGCACCTCGAGCTTGGCGAGCATCCGCACGGGCTCCACGGCGTCGAGGGCGAGCACGTCGATCCACGACATGTGGTTGGCCACCACGAGCGCCCCGTCACCGGCTCGGTAGCGGTCGGCGCCGGTGACCCGCAGCCGCACGCCGGCCGCCCGCAGCGCGGCCCGGCTGCAGCGGCGGACCCAGCGGTCGCGCAGGCCGGCCGTCAGCACGGGGGCACCGGCGACGGTGGCCAGCAACACGAGCACCAGCCCGGTCATCCGCGCCGCGACACGCAGCCGTCCGCAGCGGGGGCCACCGGCCGGCGGGAGGCACTCGGGCGTGCACGGGGAGGCCGGGGCCCAGCTCGGCTCCCGGAGCACCGGGTGGGCCATCACCGCTCCCCCAGGAAGAACCGCGCGTACCGGGCGTCCATGTGGTCCAGGCCGAGCAGGACGAGGAAGTCGGCGCAGTCGAAGTCGGGATCGAAGGCCGGGTCGCCGCAGACCCAGGCACCCAGCCGGACGTACCCCCGCAGCAACGGCGGCAGGGCGGCCTTCGCCGGCCGCGCGATCCCGGTCGGGTCCCACGGCCGCAGCGGACGCACCCGGTAGGCCCCGGACGCGAGGTGCCGTTCCGCCACCCGGTCTGCGACCCCGGCCGCGAGGTGACCACCGTCGGCCAGCGGCACGCTGGCGCAGCCGACGAGCCACTTGTTGCCGGTGAGCAGCATGTAGCGGGCGAGGCCGGCCCACACGAGGCTGACGACGGCGCCGTCGCGGTGGTCGGGGTGCACGCACGAGCGTCCCGTCTCGACCAGTGAGGAGCGCAGGGGCGCGAGCGCGTCGATCGCGAACTCGCTCTCGCAGTAGAGCGACCCCGCGGCCCGGGCGCGCTCGGGCGGCAGCACGCGGTAGGTGCCGACGATCTCCCCCGTGGCGTCCTCCCGGACGACGAGGTGGTCGCAGAAGGCGTCGAAGCGGTCGGCGTCGATCCCGGGCTCGGGGCTGTGCACGGTGGCCCCGAGCTCGTCGACGAACACGTGGTGGCGCAGCCGCTGGGCGGCCACCACCTCGTCGGAGTCGGTGGTCAGGAGCAGCGAGTACCGCGAGCCCGCGGCCTGCGGCGTCTGGACGAGTACCTGCGAGGACGTCACGGCCCACTGTGTACGGACCGCGGGCAACGCGCGGCCCCAGAAGGGCCGACGTGTCGATGGAACCCGGATGAACTCCCCGGATCGCCCCACGGACGGCACCGCGCCCCCGAACGGGAGGGCTCGGGGGCGCGGAGGGGACGAGATCAGCTCTTGCGCTTGGCGATCTCTTCCTTGAGCTGCGGGGCCACCTTGAACAGGTCACCCACCACACCGAAGTCGGCGATCTCGAAGATCGGCGCCTCGGTGTCCTTGTTCACCGCGATGATCGTCTTCGACGTCTGCATCCCGGCCCGGTGCTGGATGGCACCCGAGATGCCCAGCGCGATGTAGAGCTGCGGGGAGACCGTCTTCCCGGTCTGCCCCACCTGGAACTGGTGCGGGTAGTAGCCCGAGTCCACCGCGGCCCGCGAGGCGCCCACGGCCGCCCCGAGCGAGTCGGCCAGCACCTCCACGACCTGGAAGTCCTCGGCCGAACCCACGCCACGACCACCGGAGACGACCACCGAGGCCTCGGTGAGCTCCGGACGGTCACCGCCCACGATCGGCTCGCGGCTGGTGACGGTGGCCTGACGCCCGGTCGACGCGGGGACATCGACGGTCTCCTCGGCGCCCGCACCCGCGGCCTGCTCGATCTCGATCGAACCCGGGCGCACCGTGATCACCGGGTGCTCGGTGTTGGCCTTCGCCTCGGCGATGAACGCCCCACCGAACACGGAGTGCGTGACCGCTGCGGCATCCCCACCCACCCCGACCCCGACGACGTCGTTGAGCCACGCGGAGTTCGTGCGCACCGCGAGCCGGCCGGCGATCTCCTTGCCGTCGGCGGAGACGCCGATCAGCACCGCGGCCGGGGACTTGCCCTCGATCAGCGACGCGAGCACCGACACCTCGGGCGAGAGGAAGTCGCTCGAGTCGGTCTCGGCCACGTAGATCTTCTCGGCGCCGTGCGCCTTGAGGCCGTCGGCCAGCTTGCCGGCGGTGCCCGCGGCACCGACGACGACCGCGGACGGCTCACCCAGCGCGCGGGCGGCGGTCAGCAGCTCGAACGTGGACTTCTTGATCTCACCCTCGAGGTGGTCGACCAGGACCAGGACCTCAGCCATGTTGTCTCTCCCCTTCTCAGATGAGCTTCTGCGAAACCAGGAACGCGGCGATCTTCGCTCCGCCGTCGCCCTCGTCCTCGACCTTCTCGCCCGCGCTCTTCGGCGGCTTCGGCGAGCTGGAGGTGACGGTGGTCAGCGCGCCGGCCAGGCCCACCTCGGACGCGTCGATGCCGGCATCGGCCAGCGTGATCGTCGACACGGGCTTCTTCTTCGCCGCCATGATCCCCTTGAACGAGGGGTAGCGCGGCTCGTTGATCTTCTCCGACACGGAGATGACCGCCGGCAGCTGCGCCGAGAGGAACGTGACGCCGTCGTCAGTCTCGCGGCGGACCTTCACGTCCGTGCCCTCGATGGTGATCTCGCGGGCGTGGGTGAGCGCCGGGACGCCCAGCAGGTCGGCGACCATGGCCGCCATCGCCCCGCCGCGACCGTCGGACGCCTCGTTGCCGGCGAGCACCAGGTCGAACTCCCCCGCGGTGCCGATCGCCTTGACCAGCGCCTTCGCCGTGGACACCGCGTCGGAACCGGCCAACGCCTCGTCGGAGAGGTGCACGGCCTTGTCCGCGCCCATCGACAGGGCCTTGCGGATGGCGTCCGTGGCACGGTCCGGGCCCATCGTCAGGACCGTCACCTCGGAGCCGTCGTTGGCTTCCTTGAGCTGCAGCGCCGCCTCGACCGCACGCTCGTTGATCTCGTCGAGCACCGCGTCGGTCGCGTCACGGTCCAGCGAACCGTCGGACGACTTCAGTTTGCGCTCGGAGTAGGTGTCGGGCACCTGCTTGACCAGCACGACGATGTTCATCGGACCTCTTCGACCTCCTGCCGGTGCGGGCGCCCGGGGCGCGCGACGCCGCTGCTCTTCTTCGTCTAGTACTCGGGTCGACTCTGCCACCGTCGCCGCACGTAAGCGCGCCGGGGCGGCACCGAACCGATTGTTACCGGTGAGTAAGCAGTCGGCAAACGTCAGCGGGGTGAAACACCTCACCTGCGGCGCCGATAGGGTCCTTCCGTGAGAACCGGCCGGCGAACGCCGCGTGTCGTGGTCGTACTGGCGGCGGTTGCGGTGTCGCTCGTGCCGGCGGCGTGCGGCACCGGTGACTCGGTCTACGACCTCGCCCCTCCGGCCCGCCCCGGCCGGCCCGCGGGCACCGTGCTCGTCGCGTCGGGCGCCGACCTCGCGGCCACCGTCACCCGGGTCCAGGACGCGATCACCAAGGCCGGCGGCACGGTGACGGTCGTGGTCGACCACGCCGCCGACGCGAAGACCGCGGGTGTCGACCTCCCGCCCAGCCGTCTCGTCATCGGCGGATCGGCCACAGCGCAGGACCCGCTGCTCCGCGTCAACCAGGGCGCCGGGGCCAACCTCCCCACCCGTTACCTGGTGCGACAGGCCGCCGGCGGCGCCGTGACCATCACCTACGACAGCAGCGACTACGTCGCCGCCGTCTCCGGGATCGGCAACCCGGGGGTGTCCCGCGTGCTGCAGACCGAGATCGACACGGTCGCCGCCGCGGGCGCGGGCGTCACCGTCCTGCCGATGGCCGCACCCCTCGTCGGCGTCACCCCCACCGGTTACCTCGTGACCACAGCGGGCCGCTCCGCGGTCGCGGCCACCGTCACCCGGATCACGGCGAACGTGGACGGGCCGAGCAAGCTCGTGGCCACGATCGACCTCGCCGCCGGCTCGGCCACCACCGGGCCGGCGCTGCGCGACACCACCGAGCTGCTCGTGAGCACCCCCGCAGCCGAGGCGCCCCTGATCGCCGCGGCCCCGTCGTTCGGATTGGAGATGCCGATGCGCTTCGTGGTGTGGGACGACGACAAGGGAGTGACGCAGATCGCCTACCCGGACGTGAAGGTGCTGGCGGCCCGGCACGGTCTGCCCGTCGCCGACCCGAATGTCGTGCGGCTCGCCGCCGACGCCGACCGCCTGGCCAAGCTCGCTGCCGGATCGGCGGCCCAGTGATGGTGGTCACCGGGTACGACGACCGCAACGGCTGTGGCTACGTGCTGAGAACCGGCGCCGACGCCACGCCCACGCCGGGCGCCCAGACCGTCTCGCACGACGGGGTCACGGTGCTGGCCACCCCCGAGCTCGCCGCCACCCTGCGCGACGCGCTCACCTACCGCGCCGTGGCGCAGCTGAGCTGGACCGGCCCCGAGGTCGCCCTGACCCTCGACGACCGCACGGTGCTCGCGTGGCTGCGGTTCACGGTCGGCGGCGTGCTCACCGTCTCGGGCGCTCCCGGCCCCGACCCGCGGGTGGCGGGGCGCTGAACCCCGTCGTCCAGGATGGGGGCATGACCCTGCCTCTCACCGGCGAACGCACGGTGCCCGGCATCGCCGAGGAGAACTACTGGTTCTCAATCACCCGAACGGTGTACGAACAGGGCTTCTGCCAGGTCGGCCACAAACGCTGTGCGCATAGTTTCGTCGGCAAGAGTGGATCACCGGGCCGCATGACAACGCCTATGTCTGCTGACCCAGGTTGCAGGGCTGCGTGACGGCATCGGGTTGATCATCGATCCGGATGAGATTCCTGGCGACCACGTCGTCGTCCCGGCCGATGGCCTCCTCCACCACTCCGGGAGTCGGGCGTCTCTACCTGGCGTCGATGGGTCTTGGTGCGCGCTGGTTGACATGCACTCATTGGGCAGCAGCCCCTATGAGTCTGGCGGCCTCGCGCTCTGGATCTCGTCAGATGTAGAGCGTTCTCGACGATCCTGGTCCTTCGTGCGGGGCACATGACTTGGGCGGCAACCGTAGCACTGTGATCGACCTCGGCCGTATACCTCGCCGTCAGGTGCTGGCGTCGCGACTACGAACGGCGTCGGCGTCGGCCCTGGGCAGAACGCAGTGCCATGCGGGTGAAGTAGGCGGTGCGCAGGTTCTCCACCCGCTTCGACAGTTCGTCCGGTGGTAGGACGCCATCCGGATCGGCTTCGCGCTCGAACTTCCGCTCCAACGCGGCCCGTGCCGGGGCGGTCGCCGCAGCCCGATCGACGGTCTTCGCCCATCGCGTGTGAGCAGCTATGCGCGCTGCCATCGAACGATCGGTCTGCTCGGCCATGACTCGGAGCCTGCGAACACCGATGGTCGTTCGCGTGGGCGCCAGGTGCTCGCCCGCGTACCTGATCATGGTCGGCGTTGTCATGGCGTCTCCATGTAGAGGCTGGTGCTGCGGGCAGACTCGGGCTCCAGCTCGGCTCGCGTGTGGGCAGGCGCAGCGTTGGCGGACCGTGGATCGATCCGTGGTCCAGCGTGGTCGAGGCCGTCGCTGGACGTGGCCACCGCGTGGTCGAGCCCTGGTCAGGTGTGGCCGGTACCGGCACCCCGCGCTCGGCGGGATCGATGCGGCGTGGTCATCCGCCGCCTGGTTGACATGCTGAAATGCCGGGCCTCCGGCGATTTCCGGGCCGGGCCGGAGCACGTAGCCCGGCTGGTCGACGAGGTGTCCGGGCGACTGGACGGCCGCCGACGCGGCATGGCCGATCTGGTGTCACGGCGGGCCGCGGTTGCCGGAGCGACAGAGCTTTGGAGATCAGCCTCCGCCGTCCTCACGCAGCCGCCGCAGTTGTGCGCGGACGTCATCGAGCTTCCAGCGGTGGTGTCCACCGGGGGTGCTCAGCTCGGGCTGGATCTTGCCTTCGCGGGCCCACTTGACCACCGCGCCGCGCGAGACGCCGAGCTCGCGCGCGAGCTGTCCAGTGGTCAGCAGTTCCATGATCCGCCAACGGTAGTTGCTGACCATGCGCAATGTTACCCGCAGTATCCGTTGCAGACGATCGCGTCGTTGTACGCGTTTAATTCGCTATGCTCGTTCGGTGGGCAGAGACGGGTACGACCGATGGACCGGATTCGTGGCGGAGCTGGCTCGGATGCCGGACGTCATCGAGCGGCTGCTGGCCGATCACACCGACGACGGCGACGGGTTCTGCCGCCGCTGCCGCACCCCTGGGCGGGGAACACCGGGCACACGTCACCCTGCTCCCTCGCGACGCTCGCGGCCGAGGCCCGAAGTCGCCAGGTGGTCGTACCCTGGCCCGCGACCCGGCCGCCAGCCTTGCCAACCACGATCCCGGAGCGGCGGATCGTTCGGCGACAGCCCGGGCGGCGCACTCAGCGCCGCTCCTGAATCTCGCGGCAGGCTGCTTCCAGCACTCTCCCGTGTCACCGCCGGTATGGCTGATGCCCATCGCTTCCGAGCGTCATCAGTCGTCGTTCCCGCCGCTCCGCTGATGCTTGACCAGGACACGCCCGCCTGCCGCGCCAGTCGTACGGCCTCGCGGAGGCGCTCCTCGGTCTCGGCGAGGTCGCGGGCGAGGTCATGGACGGCGAGCAGGGGTACTGCGCGGTTGAGGTGGCGCGCCCATTCGGCGAACGCGGCCGTGCCGGTCTCCCAGCCGTCGACCGCCTCCGGTGCCAGGCCGCTGCTGCTGGGCCACTCGCTGCGCGGGTAGAACTGCGCCCCGCGCCACCCGCAGTCGCAGCCCGACCGCCAGCCGATGACGTCCTCACTGCCGGGTCCGGAGTGGCTGCCGGTCTCGGAGGCCGTCGAGCTGTACCGCGACGGGGTAGCCGGTGTGGTCGTAGGCCGGCGCGTAGCCGGTGTCGTGAATCCATGCCATCTGCCGACCCCTCCGCGGTGATCCCGGTTGGGACGGTCGCGCCACCGGTGGTCGAGCCGTGGTCGTCGCGTGGTCACCGACGACCGCCACCGCGACCACGCCGCCGGACACCCCGCGACCACCGCCGTGTGGATCGTCGACGTCGATCGACGAGCACAGGAGGCACGGTGTGGACGAGGACGAGATGAGCGCGATCATCCGGCGTGGCCTACCCGGCCGGCCGATGGTCGCGGGTGTCGCGGGCGGGGTCGGGACGACGACGGTCGCACGAGCGGTCGGCGGTATCGACCGCGGGGTGTTCACCGGGCGGATCGTGGACGTCCTGGTCTGCCGCGCGACCGGGGACTCGTTGATCCGCGCCGCGCGCGCCGCGCAGCTCGTCGTGGCCGCTGGCGGGGTCCGCCCGGTCCTCGCCGTCTGTGCGGCCGGTGCGTCCGGGCCGAGCCGGCCGACCGCGGCACGGATGCGTCTGTTGGAGCCGCACACCGCCGCTGTGGTGGTGCTGCCCTATGTGCGGCGGTGGCGCGACATGGCCGTCCCGCTCGATGACGTCACCGGGCTGCTCACCCGCCCGCTGACCGAGCTCCCCCGAACGCTGCGCCGCTACGCCGCCGCGGCCGGGCACCTGCATGGCGTCCTCGAGGGCGCGACACCACCCCGACGGGCCGCGGCACCACGCCACGTGTCGGCGGTCCGCATTCACCCATCCACGACGAGGAGCCAGCGATGACCATCCCGATCGCCCAGCCGCCCAACCCGGCCCCCATCGCCCCACCGGGGATGGCGAACATCGTCAACCAGCTGCTGGGCTGGATGAAGTGGGGAGTCGTCGCCGTCGGGGTGGCGGGGATCCTGATGTGCGCGTTCATGCTGATCATCGGGCGCCGGAACCGCTCAGCCACCGCCTACGAGGGCGTGGTCGGGTCGGTGTGGGTGCTGGCCGGGCTCGGACTGGCCTCGGTCGCCGCGCTTCTCGTCGGGGCGTTCCAGCTGTGAACGCCCTGATCGCGCAGGCCCCGGGTATCGGATGCACGTTCGATCTGGGCTGCCAGACCGGACAGGCCCTGCGGTCCGGGTTCGGCGTGCTGGTCGCCGAGATCGCGAAGGGCACCGCCGAGTTCGTCGTCGCCGCGACCGCGTGGTGGACCACGACCAGCAGCGTCAACCCGGCCGACCCCGCCGTCACCTCGGCCCAGCAGATGACCCGGCCACTGATCCTGGCGATCATGGTCGGGTCGGTTCTGGTCCAGTCGATCCGGATCATGATCTCCCGCAAGGGCGAGCCACTGGTCATGGTCGTGACGGGGCTGCTGCGCTACGCGATCGTGTCCGCGCTCGGGCTGGTGGTGCTGCAGGCCGCGCTGTCGGCGGGCGACGCGCTCGCCCAGGACGTGCTGCACGGCGCGGCCGGCAACTTCGCCTCCTTGATGTACACGATGTTGACCGCGACCCCGACCAACCTGTGGGCCACCCTGGTCCTGTCCGGTATCGCCGGGCTGCTGGGGATCATCCAGTGGGTGTTGATGGCGCTGCGCCAGGCCGGGTTGCTGGTGCTGGCCGCGATGCTGCCGCTGGCCGCGTCGGGGTCGCTGAGCCGCTCCACCCGCGGTTGGCTCGACCGGCTGATGGGCTGGTTGATCGCGATCGTCGTCTACAAGCCCGCCGCCGCGTTCGTCTACTACATCGGGTTCAGCTACCTCTCTACCCGCTCATCGAAGCCCGGTGACATCGCCACGCTGCTGACCGGGCTGCTCGTGCTCGGCCTGGCCGTGGTCGCGATGCCGGTGCTGCTGAAGTTCTTCTCCTGGTCGGGCACCGCGCTCGGCGGGTCGGGCGGCGGCGGGTCCGGGCTGCTGGCCGCCACCGGCGCGGTGACCATGGCCCGCGGCAGCCGTGTCGGCAGCGACCGCACCACGGCGATGGACACCACCGGCCCCGGCACCGGCCCACCCGGAGCCGCACCGAACGCCGGTCGCGCCACGACAGCGGCGGCCGCAGCCGCCGGTGGACCCGCGGCCGGCGCGGTCGCCGCCGCAGCGGCCGTGGCCGCCGCCGGGCGGGGCGCGGCAGGCAGGATGGCCGGCGGGCCACCCCCGGGAGGTGGCCCCGGATGAACGCGCCCACCGAACCGGCGCGGCGCGACGGTCCGCGGCTCTACGGGAACTGGCGCCCGGAGCGCGGCTGGGGCATCGGCGCCCTGTCCACCACCGCCACCGTAATCGTGTTCGCCGCGGTGCTCGCGCCGCTGCTCGCGGTCTCGACGGCCCCCGCGGTGGCGCTGCCGCTGTTCGCGGTCGGTGCGGTCGTGATCGCCGCGCTCGTGGTGCGGCTGGGTGGGGTGTCGGCCGCAGACGTCATCGCACGCCGGGTCCGGTTCCACCGCGCCCGCCGCGCCGGTTGGACCCGCCTCTCCGGCGGGGTACTCACCGACCATCCCCGCGCCGAGGACCTGCCCGGCGTGCTGGCCCCGCTGCGCGCGCTCGACGTCGAGGACGGCCGCGGATCCTGCCACGCCCTGCTGTGGAACCGGCGCACCGGCGCCCTGACCGCGGTCCTGCGCTGCTCCCCGATCGGGCTCGAGCTGACCGACGCCGACCAGGCCGACATCTGGGTCGCGGCGTGGGGCGGGTTCCTCGCCGACCTCGGCTACCAACCGCTGGTCCGCCACGTCGCGGTCACCGTGGACACGAACCCCGCGGCCGCCACGACCGTCGCCGATCACGTGCGCGCCCATCTCGACCCCGGCGCGCCCGCGCTGGCCCGCCGGGTCCTGACCGAGCTCGCCGACGCCACCCCGGACCGCAGCGCCACGATCGACGTGCGGCTGGCCGTGTGCCTGGACCCCAACCGGGCCGTGCCGAAACCCGGCGATCTCCTTGCCGCCGCCGTCGAGGTCGGGCGCTGGCTGCCCGGGCTGGAGACCGCGCTCGCCGGATGTGGAGTCGCTGTCCTCGGCCGGGCCGACGTCGGATGGCTGGCCGGGCGGATCCGCGGCGCGTTCGACCCGCACAGTCTTCCCGACTCCCACCGTGGCGGCGCCGCGCTGCCGGGGTGGGCCGACGCCGGACCGGTCGCCGCGGAGGAGGCCTGGGACCGCTACCGCCACGACGGTGCCGTCTCGGTGACGTGGGCGTTGCGCGAGGCACCGCGGCAGGCCGTCACCGCCACCGTCCTCGCGCCCCTGCTCGCGCCTGGCCCGTTCGCCCGCCGGGTCACCTGGCTGTATGAGCCCTACCCCGCCGAGCAGGCCGCCTCGAAAGTCGAAGCGCAGGTCACCGCAGGCCAGGTCCGGCAGGCCTGGTCGGCCCGCACCCGGCGCGACGACACCCAACGCGACCGCGACGACCGCCACCGCGCCCTGCAGTCCGCGCGCGAGGAAGCCGAGGGCGCCGGCGTCGGCCGCGTCACCGCCTACGTCACCACGACCGTCACCGACGAGCACCTCCTCGACGCCGCGGTCGCCGACGTCGAGCAGCGGGCCGGGCAGGCCATGCTTCGGTTGCGGCGATTGCGCGGAGCCCAGGCGGCCGGGTTCGCTGCCGCACTCGGGCTCGGGATCGACCCGGCCGAGTTGCTCGCCCACCGGGGCGGCCGGCGATGACCGCCGACGCACCGGTGCCGCGCCCGTGGGGATGGGCGCTGCCGCACGGCGGGCGGGCCGCGAACGTCGAAGCCGGAACCCGGTACGCGGGCACGACCAGCCAGCTGTGCGGGCTGTTCCCGTTCGCCGTCGCCTCCGGTGCCGACGTGCGCGGCGTGCCGATCGGCCGTCACCTGTACACCGCCGAAACCGTCGGGCTCGACCCCGCGCACTGGCTGCGCACCGGCCTGGTCTCCAACACCGGGGTGTGGGTGCAGGGCCAACCCGGTATCGGGAAGTCCTCGATCACGAAACGCCTGATCCTGGGCCTGGTCGGGTTCGGGCTGCGCGCCGTCGTCCCCGGCGATGTCAAGGGCGAATACACCCCGCTCATCGCCGCCCTCGGTGGCACGGTGTGGCGGATCGGGCGCGGGCGCCACACCCTCAACCCGCTCGATCCCGGCCCCTACCAACCCGCGATCGCCGCCGCCGTCGGCGCCGAACGGACTCGGCTCGCCGAGACGCTACGCGCCCGCCGGCTCGCGCTGCTCGACGCTCTGCTCACCGTCGTCGCCGGCCGCGATACCGACCCCACCGGACGGCGGCTGCTCGGCTCCGCCCTCGACCTGGTCACCCACACCACCGACGCCCCGCTGATCCCCGAGGTCCTGCACGTCCTGACCCGCGGCGGTGACCTGCTGCATCGGATCGCCGCCGCCACCGGGCCCGACGACTACGCCCGCACGACCCGCACGCTGGTCAACACCCTCGGGCTGCTGTGCGACGGCCCACTGCGCGGGCTGTTCGACCAACCCTCCACCGTCCGCCCGGACGCCGACTCGCCCGCGGTGTCGCTGGACATCAGCGCACTGGACGGAGACACCGACGACATAGTCGCCGCCGCGATGCTCTGCTCCTGGGCCTGGGCCGCCGCGCTCACCGACACCACCACCCGCAACGTCGTACAGGTCCAGGACGAGTTGTGGCGGGCACTGCGCGCGGCACCCGGGCTGGTGGAGAAGGCCGACCGCATCACCCGCCTGGGCCGCCACCACGGCGTCGTGTCCCTGCAGATCACCCACAGCCTCGACGACCTCGACGCCCTGGCCACCGACGCCGACCGGGCCAAAGCCCGCGGCCTCGCCTCCCGCACCGCGATCCTCGTCCTCGGAGGCATGCCCGAACGCGAGCTCGACCGGCTCCGCGGCATCGTCTCGCTCACAGACAGCGAACGGGCCCTCGTCGCGTCCTGGGCGGCACCCCCGACCTGGCACACCGGGCACCGCCATCCCGGACGCGGCAAATACCTGATCAAATCCGGGCAGCGGATCGGGCTGCCCGTCGCCCTCACCCTCTCCCCCGCCGAGATCGCGCTGCACGACACCGACACCGCCTTCCACGCGGGCGGTCCGCGATGACCCGCCCGCCCAGCGGGCTGCTGCGCGACGCGGCCGCACCACTGATCCTCCTGGCCGTGATCGCGACGAGCATCGTCGTGAGCAGCGCCGTCTGGGTCGCGGCCGCTGTGGCGTCGATGGCGGGTCATGCGCGCCCGCCGGCGTGGAGCCTCGCCCTGCTGCCCCGGCTGCTCACCGACGGGCCGAGCGCAGTCCTGCCCGTCGACGCACCGGTCGCCCTCTTCTGGACCGCGATAGCCGTCATATCCCTTGTCGCCGCAGCCATCCTGACCGCCGCGGCCGTCATCCACATGCAGCGCGTTCCCCGGGATCCGGTCCGCCGCTCGCTGCTGCGGCGCCACCACCTCGGCGACCTCGCCGGTGACGCCGCCGCACGCAAGGCCCGCCAGCTCCGCCCCGCCCTCGACGCGGACCCCGAGCCAGCCGACCGCGGGATCCGGCTGCTGCGCATCCACGGCCGCGACGTCTGGATGTCGTGGGAGGACGTCGCCCTCGTCATCATGGGCCCACGGTCGAACAAGACCAGCGCCGTCGCCGTCCCCGCCGTCCTGTCCGCCCCAGGCCTGGCCGTCGCCACCTCCAACAAGGCCGACCTCTGGGCGCTGACCTCCGGGTTGCGCGGCGAGACCGGCCCGGTGTGGACGTTCGACCCGCAGCAGATCGCCTTCGCCCCCCAACAGTGGTGGTGGGACCCGCTGCGCGCGATCCGCGACGCCCCCGACGCCGAACGCGTCGAGGCCGCAGCCCGGCTGGCCGGACACTTCATGGCCACCATCGGCGGCACCCGACGCGACCCGTTCTTCCACGCCGCCGGCGAGCAGGTCCTCATCGGCACCCTGCTCGCCGCCGCCCTCGACCAAGCGACGCTCCGCGACGTCGTCACCTGGCTCCAGAACGGCCGCCGCGACGCCATCGCCGCTCTCGACGCGGCAGGCGCCGACGCGGAAGCCGCCGACCTCCACTCCAGCCTCGGCGGCGCCGACGTCACCACCAAGGGCATCTTCCAGACCGCCCGCACCGCCACCAAGGCACTGACCTCCGAGCGGATCCTGCGCTGGGTCACCCCACCGGCCACCTGGCGCGACCCCGGCCCTGAGCTGCCCGAGCTCGACCCCTGGCAGATCCTCACCGCCGCCGGCCACGGCCCGGCCACCCTGCACCTGCTGTCCAAGGAAGGCGCCGCGACCGCCGCACCCGTCGTCGCCGCGATCGTCGACCGGCTCCTCGAGGTCGCCGAACTCGCCGCCCAGGCCCGCGGCGGCCGACTCGACCCACCCGTGGTCGCCGTCCTCGACGAGGCCGCGAACATCTGCCCCATCCGGACCCTGCCGCAGCTGTACTCCCACTACGGCTCCCGCGGCATCCAGGTCCTGACCATGCTGCAGAGCTACCAGCAGGGCGTCGGGGTCTGGGGCAGCCAGGGCATGGACGCCCTGTGGTCCGCGTCCACGATCAAGCTCGTCGGCGCCGGCGTCGACGAGCACGCTTTCCTGCAACGCCTGTCCGGGCTCATCGGCGATCACGACGTCGAACAGACCTCGATCAGCCACGCCCGCGGGCAGGGCCCCACCCGGCAGTACTCCACGACCAGGCGGGCGATCCTGCCCGCCGACCGGCTCCGCGCTCTGCCCAAGACCCACGCCGTGCTGCTCGCGACCGGCCGACCGGCCGGGCTCGGCGAGCTGCAGCCCTGGTACCGCGAACCCGACGCCGCCCCCATCCACGCCTACGCCGCCACTGCGCTCGCCGAGCTCCGCGACGCCGCCGCGTCGCACCCCACCCACAGAATCAGCCGAGGAGACCAACCGTGACCGACGACATCACCCGCACCCTCGCCGAGCTCGCCGCGCGCGTCACCGCCCTCGAATCCTGGCGCGCCCACCAGACCGACCTTCTCGACGACCTCCTCAACGGCCACCCCGGCCTCGACATCGACCCCGACGACGACGTCGCCGCCCCCGTCGACCCGCCACCACTGGACGGGGAAGCGCTGATCGAGTGGGTGCACGACACCGTCGCGGCCGTCACCGCCCGCCCCCTACGCGGCGAGTACGCCTGGTGCCCGCGCTGGTGGGAACACCCCGAAGCGGTGTTCCGCTTCGAAGCGCTGCACCGCGCCTGGACCGAACTCGCCCCCGAACCCGGCGTTGCGATGTCGCTGTGGATCCGCGACCACCTCGACCCCTGCCTCCGCGAGCTCCTGCACCCCTCCGGGCCCTTCACCGACTGCGCCCACCACGAACGCCAACCCGCCCACACCGTGCACCGGCCGCTTCCCACCCTGCCGACCCAGGGACCATGAGCACCGGCCGGACGGTCACCGGACTCACCGCGGCCGCCGCCGCGGTCATGCTCGCGCCGCTCCTGCTCATCGGCGCCCTCACCGCCACGGTCATCCCCGCGCTCAGCACCGCGACTGCGCGGATCGACACCAGCACCCTCCCGCCCCTGGCCACGCAACTGCTGCCCGAGCTGACAAAGTTGATCGACCGCGACTGTCCCGAGCTACCCCTCCCGTGGGCGGTCGCCATCGCCGACGTCGAGTCCGGCTGGTACCCCGCCGCCTACAACCCGACCGGCCGCGCAGCCGGCCTCTTCCAACTCACCGAACCCACCTGGAACGGAGCTGGCGGCGCGCCCTGGCCGGCGACACCGCCGCCCACCGGTGCCGAGGTCTTCCAACCGGATCGGCACCTCCAGATCGCGATCCCCTGGATCTGTAGCAACCTCCGCCTCGTCACCGCCCATATCGCGGCCACAGGTAAACCGACCGACCCTCTCGACGCCCTACTCGTCTGCCACGTCGCCGGCTGCGGCCGCGTACTCGACTCCCGCAGCGGAATCCCCGCTGCCGGGGAAGCCGGCTGCGGCACGGCCTGCGCGGCCACGGTCCAGCGCTACATCGCCGACGTCCACGCGATCACCGAGCGCATCAGTCGCCCGACCGCGCCCGTCACGATCACCGACCTTCCCGATCCAGCGCCGTTCAGCGCGTCGGGGAGGGGCTGCACACAACCCGATCCCAACGGACGGGGCTGCGTCACCCCGACCATGCGTCACGCCTACGACGAGATCGTCGCCGCGTTCGGAGCTCCCGGCCCAGGCCGGGCGATCCGCGCCGCCGGATGCTGGGATCCACATGCCTGGAACCCCACAAGTGATCATCCCAAGGGCAATGCCTGCGACCTGTTCCCCACCCGCGCCGGTACGTTCCCCACCGGATCCGACCTGGCGGACGGCTGGCGCATCGCCACCTGGCTCCGCGCCCACGCCGCCGCCCTGCACGTGAAATACCTGATCTGGCAGGGCCGATTCTGGTCACTGACGACACGTGATGTGGCCGGCAGCTGGGGTGAACCCTACGACGGCGGCGGTATCTACAACGTACGAGACGCTACCGGCGGCCACTTCGATCATGTCCACGTATCCGTGGACGCGCAACATGCATAATTGCAATGAATGCGAGTTTCGCGTATCGGGTCGGTCGTGTGCTACCGAACTGCACTCGGCGGACGAGACCATCCGTCACCCACAGCTCGTCCGTATCGGTCATGATCGGCTCTCATAACATCTTTGGGCGAGTCGAGTTGGCGGAACGTGCCAAGCCAGTCGCGCTCGCGCCGCTGTCGACCTGACCGTGCGGGCCGGGCACCGAGGTTGTCCCGGGTCTCGTGGAAGTTGAGGTGGCGGTCCCCCACCTGAGTCCTGCCATGGGGTAGGTACTCGGGTGATCTGCCAAGAGCACCTGGAAGGGGACCGCCGTGAGGAAGAATTACCAGACCGATCCGATGGATACGAGTGGGCTGGCCGTGCCGGAGACGGTGAACGTGGCGCTGGCCGAGCTGGCCCAGGACATGCGCGAGGGCCTGTTGGCTCTCGCGGTCGGTGCCGGGTTGCAGGTGATGGCCTCGATCATGGAGGCCGAGGTGACCGCGATCGCGGGGCCCAAGGGCCGCCACGACCCGGACCGGACCGCGACCCGCCACGGGCACGGCGCCGGCTCGGTGACCCTGGGCGGACGCCGGGTCCCGGTCGATCGACCGCGGGTCCGCGCCGCGGATGGCTCCGGGGAGTTGCCGGTGCCGGCCTACGAGCTGTTCTCCGGCACGGAGGTGCTGGGACGGATGGCGATGGACCGGATGCTGGCCGGGCTCTCGACGCGCCGCTACCCGGTCGGGCTGGAGCCCGTCGGTACCCGCACCGAGCAGACCGCCACCGCGACCAGCAAGTCGGCGGTGTCGCGGCGGTTCGTCAAGGCCACCGAGACCGCGCTGGCCCAGCTGCTGGCCGCGGATCTGTCCTCGCTGGACCTGGTGGCGTTGATGATCGACGGGGTGCACTTCGGGGAGCACCTGTGCGTGGTCGCGCTGGGTATCGGCATCGACGGCACCAAACACCCGTTGTCGCTGGTGGAGGGCTCCACCGAGAACACCACCGTGGTCCGGGACCTGCTAGTCGACCTGCGCGAACGCGGCCTGGACACCACCGCGCCGATCCTGGTCGTCCTCGACGGCGCGAAGGCGCTGCGGGCGGCGGTACGCGAGGTGTTCGACCACCCGGTGATCGGCCGCTGTCAGCTGCACAAGATCCGCAACGTGCGCGACAAGCTCCCCCAGAAACTGCGCTCCGTCGTGGTGAAGCGGATGCGGACGGCCTACCACGCCGAGTCCGCGCTGGCCGCCCAGGCCCAGCTCGAGGCCCTGGCCGCCGAGCTCGACCGCACCCACCCCGGAGCCGCCGCCAGCCTGCGCGAGGGCCTGGAGGAGACCCTCACCGTGCTCCGCCTGGGAGTGCCTCCCACGCTCGCTCGAACGCTGCGATCGACCAACGCCATCGAAAGCATGATCGGCATCTGTCGTGATCACAGCACGAACGTCAAGCGGTGGCGCGACGGCACCATGGCGCTGCGCTGGTGCGCCGCGGGCATGGTCGAGGCCGGCACCCAGTTCCGGCGCGTCAACGGCCACCTCCACCTCAAGACGCTGCGGGCCGCGCTCGAACGGCATGTCGCCACCGAAACTGTCGGTGGCACCCGTCATGATGAGACCGTCAACGCCGCCTGATGATCACCGGGCCGCCACCGAAGTTCCACGAGCTTCGGGACAACCTCCCGGGCACCGGACGCAGCGAAGCCATCGTGCAGAGCGCTCCACTCCGAACAGGCGTGCTCCGCCGACCTTGAGAACACTTGTTTGAGTCGGTTCACCGGTACGGCCAGGATAGTCTTTCGTGTTTATGGAGCGGCGCCTGCAGGACAGAGTTGCCGCGTCGCGGCGGCGGACCTTCGTGGGCCGGGTCGCGGAGCGCGAGCTGTTCGGCGCCAGCTTGGTGGCCGATACCGGTTCGGGTTTCGTGGTGTTGTTCGTGCAGGGCGACGGAGGGGTCGGCAAAAGCGCGTTGCTGCGGATGTTCGCTGACCAGGCTACCGAGGCGGGGTTCGCGGTGGTGCGGGTCGATGGACACGACGTACGCCCGAACTCGGAGTCGTTTCTGCAGGTCGCGGGCCCGGATGTCGGCGTTGGACCGGTGGTGGTCCTGGTGGACACCTACGAGTTGCTGGAGCCGCTGGATGACTGGCTGCGCGAGGAGTTCGTGCCCGGTCTCTTCGACGGCTCGATGGTGGTGATCGCCGGCCGCCGCCCGCTTCCACCGGGTTGGCTTTCGGACCCGGCGTGGCGGGAGTTGTTGCGGGTGATCCGGCTGGGGAACCTGGGCATGGAAGACGCGACGCGCTATCTGGCTGCTGCGGGGGTGGATGCGGACGTGCGTGCCGAGACCGCTGTGGCGGTGCGCGGGCATCCGCTCGCGCTGGCGCTGGTGGCAGACGTCCTCGCCGAACACGGTCGGGCCGCGCTGGAGGGGTCTCTGCTGAGTGACCCCGACGTGCTCGCGGTACTGGTGTCGCGACTATTGGATGTGGTGCCCGACGAGGCGCATCGTCGCGCACTCGCGGTGTGTGCGCTGGCCCGATTCACCACCGAGTCGGTGCTGCGGGAGGTGCTCGAGGTCGACGACGCCGGCCCGCTGTTCGACTGGTTGCGTGGCCTGTCGTGTGTCGATGCGGGTCCGCGCGGGCTCTATCCGCACGACCTGGCCCGCGACGTGCTCGAGGCGGATCTGCACTGGCGTGACGAGGGGCGGTACCGGGAGCTGTCGGGGCGGATCCTGGGCCGGGTCTATCAGCGGATCGGCGTCGAGACCGGCAGCGCCCGGAGGGAGGCGATCTTCGATCTGATCTTCGCGGCGCGCGCCCACCCGGTCTCGAGCCGGTACTGGAACTGGGAAACGTTGGGCACGGTCGTCGGGGAAGCGGTGGACACCGTGGACCGCGATGAGCTGCTGGCTCTGGTGGCCGTCCATGAGGGGCCCGAATCCGCGGCCATCGCCGCCCGCTAGCTGCACCGCCAGCCGGAGGCATTCACCGTCTATCGCACCCGCGGCGAGCTCGCCGGAGTGGTCGCCTGGCTGGCCCTCACCGAAGCAGACGACGACGTTCGCGCAGACCCGGTCGCGGCCGCGGCCTGGCGGCACGCCCAGGAACACGACCCCCCGGCGCCGGGGCAAGAGGTGCTGTTGAACCGGTTCACGATCGACCGCGACGTCTACCAGAATCCTGGCTCGCCCGCGGTGGACCTGAACTCGGTGATCACTATCGAGCTGGTCGCCACCCGTCCGATGGTGGCCTGGGTGATGACGACCGCGGCCGACCCGGATGTCTGGGCGCCGTTCTTCGCCACGATCGCCTACCACCGTGCACCCGGACCCGACGAGCCGATCGGGCGCCGTCGGTACTCGCTGTTCGTGCATGACACACGCCGGCCGGGGAGGTTCGACGAGGCGATGCCTCCGTCACCGCCGGCTCCCGAGGCAGCGTTGACTCGGGAGGTTCTCGCCGACGCCACCCGCGCGGCGCTGCGTGATCTGGGCCGCACGGATCTGCTGGCCGGCAACCCACTGCTGGTGCTGCGCCAGGTGCGCGAGCGCGGCGGCGGACCCGAGGCGCTGCGCGCAGCTTTGTCCGAGGCGGCCGAGGCGCTGCGCGGGCACCCTCGCGACGAGAAGCTGTTCCGGGCGATCGACCGCACCTATCTGCGCCCGGCCCCGACCCAGGAACGGGCCGCGGAACTGCTCGGGCTGCCGTTCTCCACCTACCGGCGCCACCGCCGCGAACGAGTAGCCCGGATCGTCGAGCTGCTGTGGGCGCACGAGAACGGACAGGACCGGAACTGACCAGTTTCCGACCTGGGAACCGACCCCCACCCGCGGACATCCTTCGGCACTCGACAAGCCGGAGGTGCGCGATGGGCACGACCACGATCGGTGATCACGCCGTAGTGCTGGGTGGCAGCATGGCGGGCCTACTGGCCGCGCGGGTACTCGCGGAGAGCTACACGCGGGTGACCGTGGTGGAGCGCGACCAGCTGCCGGCCGCGGCAGCGCAGCGCCGCGGGGTACCCCAAGGCCGGCACGTCCACGCCCTGACCCCGCGCGGGCGGGAGCTGGTCGAGGAGCTGTTCAACGGCTTCACCAACGAGCTGGTGGCAGCCCGCGCGGAGACCGGAGACGAGCTCGCGCAGACCCGGTGGCTGTACTCCGGACAGCGCCTGGCCCGCACCCCGACCGGCGGGACCGCGTTGTACCTGAGCCGCCCGATGCTCGAAGGCCACCTACGAGCCCGGGTCCGCGCGATTGCCTCGATCACCATCGCCGACGGCTGCGACGTGCTCGGGCTCACCAGCACCCCGGACCGCCAGAGGGTCACCGGCGTGCACGTGCTAGACCGCGCAGCTGGTAGCACAGCTCGGACACTGGCCGCTGACCTTGTCGTCGATGCGACCGGGCGCGGGTCCCGCACGCCGGTCTGGCTCGAACAGCTCGGCTGCCCGGCCCCGGAGAAGGACAGGGTGGAGATCGGGATCTGCTACGCCAGCCGCAACTTCCTCCTGCGCCCCGACGCTCTCGGCAGCGACCGAGTGATCCTCTGTGGCGGCACCGCCGAGCATCCGCACGGGGGCGCCCTGAGCGTGCAGGAGAACGGGCGGTACATCGTCTCGACGGCCGGCATGCTCGGCGAACGCCCGCCCACCGAGCTGGCCGCGTTCCGCGCTTTCGTCGCAACCATGCCGTTCCCCGACATCGCCGAGGCGATCCGCGACGCCGAACCCATCGGCGAACCGGCGACGTTGCGCTACCAGGCCAACCAGCGCCACCGCTACGAGCGACTGCACCGCTTCCCGGACGGGCTGCTGGTGTTCGGGGACGCGGTGTGCTCGTTCAACCCGATCTACGGCCAGGGCATGACGGTGGCGGCACTGCAGGCCCACGCGCTGCGCGCGCTGCTCGCCAACGGTGAGTGCCCAAGCCCCGAGCGGTAGTTCGGGAGGATCGCGAAAGTGATCGACCCGGCATGGGACATGACCATCGGAGCGGACCTGGCCAACCCCGGTGTCGTCGGGAGACGGACCCCCGCGGTGCGACTGGCCAATGCCTACCTCCCCCGGCTGCACGCCGCAGCGGCCACCGACCCCGCACTGACCGTGGCATTCGCCCGAGTCGCCGGCTTGACCGACCCACCCCAGGCGCTCATGCGCCCAGACCGCCTACTGCGCGTGCTGACAGCCCCCTACCGACGGCGGGGGAAGGCGCCAACCAAATCCGACGACCAGCATCGGGCCACGGTGATCCCCCGCTAATCCCCACCGGCGGAAGGAGCACCCGCCAGCAGTTTCGTGGCCCGCGCCGCCCTGAGCGCGACGTGACCCGGACAGCTGACCGGTCCCTGATGAGCGAGCAGCCCTAAATGTCGAGGGTGGTGTCTGACTACTCGACGGGATGTCCATTGCCGGACGAGGTGATGCCGAGGAGGACCGACCGATGCTCATCACTCCGCTGCCGGGTGTCGACCGGCAGCATGTCGCGCGACCCTTGACAGGGTGAGGGTGGCCGTCGAGAACCTGCGTGGCGCATTCGTCGGGAAGCAACCCATCGACTGTGTGTACACCTATCTCATCTGGGCGCACGACGCCGTCCGGCACTTGCACGCCTTCATCGCGAACCGCGACCGCACCCACCATCCTCTCGATGCTGTTCCCCGCTCTGTTCCCAACAACCGTCTGACCAGCATGAACATCTAGGAAATGCCGGCGCAACGCCGGAGCCTCTACGCCAACACGCGACGGGAGCCTCCCGACCCGCAGCGAAGTGATCACCAGCACGGCCGACCACACACAGCAGTGCTGATGCCCCACCCGCCCGTGGAGGTGCCGATCTGGGGCAAGGTTGGGGTATGAGCATCGCAGCGGAAGGACTCGTGGCAGCTGGTCGGAAATACCAGCCGCTCCATGATTGGCTCCGGCACCAGAACTCGGAGCAGCTGTCGATGAGCTTCACCGACGTCGAGACCGTGCTCAGCGCCACCCTCCCGCCGTCGGCCCGGCGATACCGCGCGTACTGGTGCAATGCGAACCCGCTCGGTCGAGCGATCCGGGACGCAGGCTGGAAACCGGATCAGGTCGACTTGGTCGCCGAGCGAGTCGACTTCGCGAGAGAGCTGACCACGCGGTCGTGAGCGCACGGTCGTCGCCGCTCTCACGTGTGACGCCATACATCGTTGATCACTCGTAGGCGGCGCTGATCGGGACGACGTCGAGGTTCGGGCTGTTCTTGGCCTGGTAGCGGATCGTCCAGCTGGCGGTGCTGGTGTCGGGGGCGCCGTAGAGGTTGCCGCCGTCGGTGCATCCGTAGTTCAGGCGGAGGTCGGCGACCGTGGCGGTGGCGCCGGTGATGAAGGTGCAGCTTGTGCCGGTGGTGAGCTCGAGCATCCACGGTGCGGAGGGCGCCGGCGCGGTCGAGGGGTCGGGCAGCGGGTCGGTGAGCGTGATGACCACGACGTGCTCGAGGTCGGGGTTGGGGCAGGCCACCTGCCGCTCTCCGCTGCCGAAGGGGTTGGTGAAGCACGGGTCGTTGATCTCGCTGCCCGCGCTGCAGCGGAACGCGTCGACCCGCCCGACCGCGACGGAGGCGCTGAAGCATGACCCGCTGGTCCGCGCGGTGGCCGTGATCTGGCTCGACAGACCGCCCGGGGTCCAGGGCTGGTAGATCGTGATCCGGGTCGCCACCCGGCGCGGCGGGTCCACGGCGGACGTTGTCGCGGCCGCAGCGGTAGCCGGAGTGGCCGTCTCGGCGGGGGTGGCGGGGCCGGCCGCGGCGGGGGTGGGGCGTTGCCCGATCAGGATGCCGGCGAGCCCGGCGAGCAGCAGCAAGGCCACAGCCACCGCGGCAGGGATCACCCAGCGCTGGACCCGTCGGCGGGCCGGCGTCGTGGGCGGCTGCTCGACTTCCCGGGTGTGGGCCCACATCTTTGTGACCGCCGCTGCGCCCGCGTGTTCCTGCTGCTCGGGTGGGACGTCGCGGCCCAGGAGCCCTCGGAGCAGGGCGGCGGCGGTGGGGCGGGCCGCAGGGTCTTTGGCGAGCGCGGCCTGTACCGCGGCAAGCAGCTCCGGTGGGGTACCGGTGATGTCGGGGTCGGCGTGCACGACCCGGTAGAGCACCGCGGCGGCCGGGCCGGTCCCGAACGGTGGCCGGCCGGTTGCGGTGAACACGACCGTCAGGGCCCAGGCGAACACATCGGCCGGGGCTCCCGCATCACCGTGGACCTGCTCGGGCGCCATGAAACCGGGCGATCCGATGGTCATGCCGGTACCGGTCAGCGCGGTCGCGTCCGCGACCTGCGCGATACCGAAGTCGATGACTCGTGGCCCGTCGGGACCCAGCATCACGTTCGCCGGTTTGAGATCGCGGTGCACCACACCGGCGGCGTGGATCGCGGTGAGCGCGGTCGCCAATCCCAGCGCTACGGCCCGGACCCGGTCAGGTGTCAGTGGCCCGCTCGCGGCGACCTGGTCGGCCACCGACAGCCCGCGAACGTAGTCCATCACCAGGAACGGGCGGGCGGTGTCGCTCACCACCGCCAGGACGCGCGCGGTGCACGAGCTGTGCACGCGGGTGAGAGCGATCGCCTCGCGCCCGAACCTCGCCCGGAACCCGGCGTCGGCGGCGAGTTGGGCGTGCATCTGCTTGATCGCGACCAGCTGCCCGTCAGCGTGGTCGGCCAGGAACACCACGCCCATGCCGCCCGCGCCCAGCCGGCCGATCAACCGGTAGCCACCGATGGTGGGTGGATCATCGCCGTGCAGCGGCGCCAGAGCCATCCGCCCTCCTCTCAGGCTGCCGTCGGGGCAGCATGCCAGCCACCCCGGCCGACGACCGCATCGACACAGGCCCCGCCGGGAAGACCTGGGCCGCACAGAGAGCCTCGGGCAGGCCGGCTACGGCCAGGTGATGAGCAGGATGTCGACGCGCTGATCGCGGTCGAGGATCAGGTAGGTGAGCATGCCGCCGGCGCCGAAAGGCAGATTGCGGACCGGGGCGTCGGGGTCACGTTCGGGTTCACCGAGCGGCCGCTCCACGGGGTCAGCTCCAGCATGGCCAGCGCCTCGGCGAGCGAAAGCAGCGCCGCCGGCGGCAACGCGGAGATCGTGTCCTGCGCGACCGGGTCGATGTCGATGGAGTAGCTCACGTCGCTGCTCTTCGGGCCCGGTGTGTCTACTCGGGCAGCCCGAGCTCCGCCTTCAGCTGGGCCCACGGCACGGCCCCCACCGCCCGTTCTCCGGTCCGGGGCCGGGTCCGGGCGGAGGCCAGGGTGGTGCGGTAGGTCTCGGCGCCGTGCACGGAGGTCACCCATGCGACCTGCCGCCAGGCCTCGAGCGCGTCCTGGACCTCAGTGAGGTCGAGCTGCTCGGTCGCACGCGCCATCAACGCCCGCCACTGCCGGTCGAACGACGCCGCGTCCTCCGGGGTCAACGCCGCCCGGATCCGCGCCGGCGAGGCGTCGGCGAATGGCGAGCGTCCCGACCGGGACTGTGAAGCAGCGGCAGCGGTCACCCGACCACGGTAGTAGCCCACATCCGCCCGCACCCCACGACACGGCCGCAGATCCCCGACGCCGGCGCGTCACGAGGACGACGCGTCACGAGGACGACGCGAGCTTCCCGTCCAGCTGATCGAGTGCTGCCTTGGCCTCGCCCAGCGCCGCAGCGGCCGCCTTGAGAGCACGGGTGAGCTTGTTGTACTCCACGACCAGATCGCGGCGGCGCTTCAACGCCTCCTCCGCCGGAGTTCGGCACAGCGCCGACCGGCCGCTGGCCACGTCCTTCACCAGCCCATCGACCTCACGGGTCGCGGCCTGCAGCTTCTTGCGGCCCTGCACCAACGCCCCGTGGGCCGCTCGCGTACTGGTCATGGTCAGGACTCCGTCCACCGGCCACTCGTCGTGGCCCACGACGGTACGGCGACTGCGGGCGGCGCACGAGTACCAGCTCACCGACCCAATTGCTGCAACTGATATCCAATAATGGCGGCACGGACCGACAGGTCGCGGGAGCAGGTCCGGCTCGGCGTGCCGATGCCGGGCTCAGACCAGCCCTCCCCACTGGACCTAAACGTTATCCGAGATGCGAGGATTATGACATCAAACTGTTGAAAGAAGCCGACCTCGGTCTCTGGCGAGAGTGTGGATCTCGCAACGGAGTGCGTGGATCAGAGTCTTGGGCCGGCGCCGCGCCGTTGGGTGGCTCGGTATGTGGCGGTGATCGAGCCGATAAGCAATGTGAAAAGGCCGATCGTCCACAGGATCGAGATCTGCTCAAGAGATCCGACCCCCAGCAGGATCGCTCCGAGGATCGCTACTCCCATCGCGAGGATCATTGCTCGGCCTTGATCCGGGCGCGCACGCCGCCGGGCATTATCCGGCAGGAACCGGGTCCGTCGGGCTGGGTGGACGCTTCGCCGGCGACACCCAGCCGACTCGCCAAGGCTAAATGATCGCGGGTCTTGCCGCCGTTGGCGTCAAGCTCGCGAGGGACATACTTGCGGGCCCCGTTGATCTTGCCGAGGGTGTAGCGGCCCTGCAGGGTGCCCGGGTTGACGTCGATGCCCCCGCCGTGGGCGCGGCGGGCGTTTTCCGGGCCGGGGAGCAGGCCCATGAGCTGATAGGTGTCGTCCCAGCTCATGTGGTCAGGTGGTTCGCCGAAGTAATACCAGGCGGCGTCGCACACCCCGTAGAGGCCGGGCCCGAACTGGGCGACGTTGAGATATAGCTCGAGCACGCGGGTCGTGAGCAGGGCGTGCACGAGTTGTTCGGCCAGCACCGTGTCGACCGCCTTGCGGACGGCGGTCTGCGCTGGGAACAGCAGCAGGTTCTTCGAGAGCTGCTCGGGGATCGGGGACCCGTAGGGATCGTCGTTACCCGCCTCGTAATTCTGCGCCCGCTGCAGCAGCTGACCCCAGTCCAGGCCGGTGAACCGGTCGGGCAGCCGAGCGTCCTCGTGCGCCAAGGTCGACGCGATCATGTATCGGGACACGTAGCGGAGATCCACATGATCGTGGAGGAAGTCCTTCCCGTTGCCGAAGATCCGCGCCTCCAGCATGTAGGCCGTGGCCGGCGGGTCGATCCATGTCGTCGGATCCTGAAATCTGACCCCCTGGCGTCTTCTGAATCTTGACCCCTCTCGACGCTGGGGAGGTGATCACTGTGGAGGACTGGGCGGAGATCCGTCGGTTGCACCGGGCTGAGGGTGTGCCGATCAAGGAGATCGCTCGGCGGCTGGGGGTGGCTCGCAACACGGTGCGGGCGGCGTTGGCGTCGGACCGTCCACCGCGCTATGAGCGAGCCCGGCGAGGTTCGGTCGCTGATTCCTACGAGCCGCAGGTTCGGGCGCTGTTGACGCAGTGGCCGAGGATGCCGTGTCCGGTGGTGGCGCAGCGGATCGATTGGCCCTACTCGGAAGGGCCGTTGAAGAAGCTGCTGGCCCGGATCCGACCGGAGTACGTCGGGATCGACCCGGTGGACCGTGTCAGCTACCAGCCCGGCCAGATCACGCAGTGCGATCTGTGGTTCCCGGAGACGCGGATCCCGGTCGCCGCTGGTCAGGACCGGGTGCTGCCGGTGCTGGTGATGGCGTTGGGGTTCTCCCGGTTCCTGTCCGCGACGATGATTCCCTCGCGGCAGGCCGGGGACATTCTGGCCGGGATGTGGCAGCTGATCTCCCAGGTCGGGCGGGTCACCAAGACGCTGGTGTGGGATCGGGAGTCCGCGATCGGGGGCACCGGTCGGGTGTCGCAGCCGGCGGCGGCGTTCGCCGGGACGCTGGCCACCAGGATCCAGCTCGCGCCGCCACGGGATCCGGAGTTCAAGGGCCTCGTCGAGCGGGCCAACGGCTATCTGGAGACCTCGTTCCTGCCGGGTCGGGCGTTCCGGTCCCCGGCCGAGTTCAACGACCAGCTCGGTGAGTGGTTGGCGTTGGCCAACATGCGCACGGTCCGGTCGCTGCAGGCCCGCCCTGCGGATCTGCTGGCGGCCGATGTCGCGGCCATGACAGTGCTGCCACCGATCGCACCGCTGGTTGGGCTGCGGCACCGGATCCGGCTCGGCCGCGACTACTACGTCCGCATCGACGCATGTGACTACTCGGTCGACCCGCGCGTGATCGGCCGGTTCGTCGACATCGTCGCCACCGCCACCCAAGTGACGGTGACCTGCGATGGCAGCCCTGTTGCGGCCCACCCACGGTCCTGGGCCAAGCACGTGGTGATCACCGACCCCGGCCACGCCGCGGTCGCCGCGGCGATGCGCCAGGCCCTGGCCCACGACCGTCGCGCCCGGGAGGCCGCGACGCGCCAGCACACCGACGGACACACCGTCGCGCTGCGCGCGCTCCCGGACTACGACGCCCTGTTCGGCGTCGATTTCACCCCTATCCCCGACCCCCTCTCGGAACCGAAAGTGAGCGGCCAATGACCACCGCAACAACCACGTCGACAACCACGCCGCGCCCGGACCCGGCCACCGTCGCGTTCAAGGACGGCTTGGCCTCGATGCTGGCCTACCTGACCCGGGTGCTGAAGATCCCCACGATCGCGCGCTGCTGGGAGGACCTCGCCGCCCAGGCCCGTGACGAGAACTGGTCGCACGAGGAGTACCTGGCCGCCCTGCTGCAACGTCAGGTCGCCGACCGCGAGTCCGCCGGCACCATCATGCGCATCCGCACCGCGCACTTCCCCGCCGTCAAGACCCTCGACGACTTCAACCTCGACCATCTACCGTCGCTGCGCCGTGACGTGCTGGCCCACCTGGCCACCGGCACGTTCGTGGCGAAGGCCGAGAACGTGATCCTGCTCGGCCCGCCCGGGATCGGGAAGACCCACCTCGCGATCGGGCTCGGCGTCAAAGCCACCCAGGCCGGCTACTCGGTCCTGTTCGACACCGCCAGCAACTGGATCACCCGTCTCGCTGGCGCGCACCAGTCCGGGCAGCTCGAGGCCGTGAACCGCCCTGGGTCCGGGAGAGGCTCCTGATCTAACAAGGAGACTGGAGCCATGTCCGCTCCCCGCAAGTTCGACGAGGAGACCCGCTCCCGCGCGGTCCGCCTCTACACCGACCGACTGCGTGA
>Ga0209963_1000419_pt1 | contig 72251 bp, 75 predicted proteins | sample ThiBio_1000_biof_2_FD_183957 | JGI IMG/M metagenome (GOLD analysis project Ga0209963, IMG submission 183957) | Wastewater bioreactor microbial communities from Cape Town, South Africa - Thiocy_cont_1000_biof (SPAdes) | ecosystem: Engineered > Bioreactor > Thiocyanate-remediating >...
CCCAGCCACCGACTCGACATCCAGAATCTCGCGCTGCGGATCAGCCCGTCCCTGCACCCACCGATCCTCCCAGCCCCGACCGTCCCGGCCAGGACCGACACGACCGGCTTTTTCAGGAGCGTCCTAGGGAGCCCCCCATGACGACACCGAGGTCGGAGTGGCTGCCCGAGACCGACGTGCCGCTGGTGGAGGGCACGGTCGGCGGGCTGCTGGTGGAGCAGGCGAAACACCACCCCGACGTCGTCGCGCTCATCGGCACCTCCCACGCCGGCGAGGACCGCCGCTGGACCTACGCCGAGCTGCTCGACGCGGCCCGGCACGCGGCCGGGAGCCTGCTGACGGTGGCCGATCCCGGTGACCACGTGGCCCTGTGGGCGCCGAACGTGGCCGAGTGGCCGATCGTGCAGTACGCGGCGGCGCTCGCGGGCGTCACGCTCGTGGCGCTGAACCCGGCGCTGCGCCCGGCCGAGCTGGAGTACTGCCTGCGGCTCTCGCAGGCGTCGGTGCTGGTCCACGCCGACCGCGCGCGCACCTACGACATGGCCGCGGTCGTGGCCGAGGTGGCGCCGACGATCCCGGACCGGCTCGAGGTGATCAGCCTGTCCGACGCCGGGCGGCTCCACGGCAGCCCCGTGCAGCCGGAGGAGCTCAGCTCCCCGGAGTCGCCCGCGATGATCCAGTTCACCTCCGGCACCACCGGCCACCCCAAGGCGGTGCTGCTGTCGCACCGGTCGCTGGTGAACAACGCGCGGCTGACGATGCTCACGGCCGAGGTCGAGCCGGGGGCGGTCGCCATCGCGCCGCTGCCGAGCTTCCACACCGCGGGCTGCGTGATCTCGCACCTCGGGCCGGCGGTCCTGGGCGGGACGATGGTGCTCATCTCGACGTTCGACCCCTCGGCGGTGCTACGGGCCATGACGGAGCACGGCGCATCCGTGCTGTTCGGCGTGCCCACCGTGCTCGCCGCCGTTCTGCAGGCGGCCCGCGCTTCCAGCAACCCGGTGCCCCAGCTGGCCACCGTGCTGGTCGGGGCGTCCACCGTGCCGGGCAGCATGATCGAGGCCGTCGAGCAGACGTTCGGCGCGTCCGTGCACAACCTCTACGGCCAGACCGAGCTCTCCCCCGTCATGTGCCTGACGCGCCGCTCCGACACGCGCGAGGACCTCGTCACCAGCGTCGGCCGGCCGCTGCCGCACACCGGCGCGCGCATCGTCGACCCCGTGACGGGCGCGGTGCAGCCGCTGGGCGTGGCCGGCGAGGTCTGCGCCCGCGGCTACAACCAGATGATCAGCTACTTCGACGACCCGGAGGCCACCGCCGCCACCGTCGACGCCGAGGGCTGGCTGCACACCGGCGACCTCGGGTCCATGGACGCCCGCGGCCTCATCACGCTCTCGGGCCGGCTCAAGGAGCTGATCATCCGGGGCGGGGAGAACATCTCCCCCGCCGAGATCGAGATCGCACTCGCCGCCCACCCGGCCGTCGCCGAGTCCGCGGTGGTCGGGCTGCCCGACGAGACGTGGGGCGAGATCGTGGCCGCGGTCGTCACCACGCACGGGCCCGCCGCTCCCGACCTGGAGCGGCAGCTCACCGAGCACTGCCTGTCCCGCCTCACCCCGTTCAAGGTGCCGGTGCGGTGGTTCTTCCGCGACGAGCTGCCGCACACCGCGTCGGGCAAGGTCCAGAAGTTCGTGCTGCGCGACGAGCTGACCGCCAGGTCTTCGTAGACTCCGATCATGGCGGCGACCGTGTCCAAGTCCGCGCGCACCCGCGAACGCATCCTCGACGCGGCCGCCGAGGTGTTGAACCGCAAGGGCTACGCGGGCACGCGGCTGTCCGACATCGCCGAGGTGGCACAGCTGCAGGCCCCCGCCATCTACTACTACTTCCCGTCCCGCGACGACGTGATCCAGGAGGTCGTCCAGGTCGGGCTGCGGCGCACGATGGCCCACGTCGAGGCGTCGCTGGCCGCGCTCCCGTCCGGCGTCGCGAGGATGGAGCGCATCCTCGTCGCCGTCGCCGCGCATCTCGAGGTGGTGCTGCAGGACTCGGCGTACTCGTCGGCGGCCATCCGCAACGCCGCGCAGCTCCCGCAGGCCATCCGCGACGTGCAGCTGCTCGACGAACGTCGCTACGGCGCGCTGTGGCGCACCCTCATCGACGACGCGGTGGCGGCGGGCGAGGTCAACCCCGACCTGGACCCCCGCGCCGCACGGATGCTGGTGATCGGCGCGCTGAACTGGGCGCCGGAGTGGTGGGACGCCGGGCGCGGCACCCTGGCCGACACGGTGCGGACGGCCCAGCTGATCGTGCGCAACGGCCTGAAGATGGAAGAGTCGGCCCCATGAAGTTCGACATGATGAAGGGCCCCTCGTCCTGGACCCACTCCGCCGGCATCGCCCGCGCGGTCGGCGAGGCCGGGCTCTCGGGCATGGTGTTCACCGAGACCAGCCAGACGCCGTGGATGTCGCTGGCCGCCGCCGCGATGGCCGCGCCCGAGCTGGAGCTCTCCACCGGCATCGCCGTGGCGTTCCCCCGCAGCCCGATGGTCAGCGCCGCGATCGCCTGGGAGCTCGCCGGCAACACCCGGGGCCGTTTCCGGCTCGGCCTGGGCACGCAGGTCCGCGCGCACGTCGAGCGCCGCTACTCGGCGGAGTTCGAGCACCCCGGGCCGCGGCTGCGCGACTACGTGCTGGCCGTCCGCGCGTGCTTCGACGCCTTCGCCGGCCGGGGGAAGCTCGCGCACGAGGGCGAGTTCTACAACCTGTCGCTGCTGCCCGCGGCCTGGGTGCCGCCGTCGCACGACTTCCCCGACATCAAGATCGACATCTCGGCCGTGGGCGACTGGATGTGCCGGATGGCCGGCGAGGTGGCCGACGGCATCCACGTGCACCCGCTGCACTCCGTGCACTACCTCACCGAGCGGCTGCGCCCCGCGGTGGCCGAGGGCTGCGCGCGGGCCGGCCGGCAGGTGTCCGACGTCGACCTGATCGTGCCGGTGTTCGTCGTCGCCGGCGACACCGCCGAGGAGCGCGCCCCGCTGCTGCGTCGCGCGAAGGAGCAGATCGCCTTCTACGGCTCCACGAAGAACTACAGCTTCCAGTTCGACGACCTCGGCTTCACGGGCCTGTCGTCGCGCCTCAACGACCTGCTCAAGGCCGGCGACCTCGACGGCATGCGCGACGCGATCACCGACGACATCGTGGAGCAGTTCGCGGTGGTCGGGCGCTGGGACGACATCCCCGCCGTCCTGACCAGCCGCTACGACGGGGTCGCCGCGCGGCTGGTCACCTACCTCGCCGAGGAGACGATCGACGCCGACCCGAAGGCCGCCGCCCGCTGGGGCGAGATCGCCCGCGCGATCACCCGTACTGCTTCCTGAGCTCGCCCTTGACGAGCTTCCCCGTCTCGGTGCGGGGCAGCTCGTCGACGAACCGCACGCTGCGCGGCGCCTTGTAGGAGGCGATCTTCGACTTCACGAACGCGATGATCTCCGCGCCGAGCTCGTCGCTGGGGTCCACCCCGGCGGCGAGCTGCACGAACGCGGCCACCGACTCCCCCATCTCGGGGTCGGGCAGACCGATCACGGCCACGTCGTGGATGGCCGGGTGCAGCGCGAGGACGTTCTCGGTCTCCTGCGGGTAGATGTTCACCCCACCCGAGATGATCATGAAGGACTTGCGGTCGGTGAGGAACAGGAAACCGTCCTCGTCGAGGTAACCGACATCGCCGAGGCTGGCCCAGTTCGGGTGTTCGGGGTGCTGGCCGGCGGCGGTCTTCTCGGGGTCGTTGTGGTAGGTGAACGGGACGGTCTCGCGCTCGTAGTAGACGGTCCCCACCTCGCCCGCGGGCAGCACGACGCCGGCGTCGTCGCAGATCCGGACGGTGCCCATCACCGCCCGGCCGACCGTGCCGGGCTTCGTCAGCCACGTCCTCGAGTCGATCATCGTCATGCCGTTGCCCTCGGTGCCGGCGTAGTACTCGACGAGGACCGGACCCCACCAGTCGATCATCTTCTGCTTGACCTCGACCGGGCACGGCGCCGCCGCGTGGATGGCGACCTTCAGGCTGGAGACGTCGTAGCGGGTGCGGTCGTCGTCGGGCAGCTGGAGCATGCGCACGAACATGGTGGGCACGAACTGCCCGTGGGTGACCGACCGCTCCTCGATGGTGCGCAGCGCCGTCTCGGCGTCGAACCGGCGCATCATCACCACCGTGCCGCCGTGGGCCTGCACGGCGCCGCTCCAGCGCAACGGCGCGGCGTGGTAGATCGGGGCCGGGCTGAGGTAGACGGCATCCGGGTTCACCCCGAAGAACTGGCCCGCCAGCCCGACGAGCGAGTCGCCCGGGTCGTCCACCTGCGCCCCGGACAGCATGGGCCGCACCCCTTTGGGCCGGCCGGTGGTGCCCGACGAGTACAGCATCGTGGCACCGTAGGGCTGGTCGTCGAACGGCACGTCGGACGCCGCGGCCAGCGCGTCGTCGTAGGAGCCGTAGCCGTCGACCGGGCCGTCGAAGGCCAGCTTCAGCCCGGCGGCGCCCGCGACCTGCGTGGCGAGCTCCGCCTTGCCCGCCGAGACGATCAGGGCCTTCGCGCCCGAGTCGTCGACGATGTAGCCGACCTCACCGGGGGCGAGGTGGTGGTTGACCGCGGTGACGTAGAGCCCGGAGCGCAGCGCCGCCCAGTACACCTCGAAGGCGTGCAGGTTGTTCTCGGTGAGCAGCGCGACGACGTCCCCGGGCCGCAGGCCCGCGTCGTGCAGGACGTGGGCGAGGCGGACCGAACGCTCCTCCAGCTCGCCGTAGGTGAGCGTCTCACCGGTCTCGACGAGGACGGCGGCGATCTTGTCGGGACTCTGCGCGGCATGGGTTCCGGGGAACATCTACAGCCTCTCGATGATCGTCACGTTGGCCTGGCCGCCACCCTCGCACATGGTCCGGAGGCCGTAGCGGCCGCCGGTGCGCTCCAGCTCGTGCGGCATCGTGGTCATCGACCGCGCGCCGGTGGCGCCGAGCGGACGGCATAGCGCGATCGCGCCGCCGTCGGGGTCGACGATGTAGGCCTCGCCCATGATGCCTCCCGTTTTGAAGTGAGACTAAACTCCGGGGGACGCCTGTCAAGGAGGGCCCGTGTCCGACATCCGCTACGCCGTCACCGACAGTGTCGGCCACATCGAGCTGCACCGGCCCGAGGCCCTCAACGCCTGGACCCCGGCGATGGGACGCGAGCTGCTGGACGTCGTGCGGGCGGCATCGGCCGACCAGGCGGTGCGGGCGATCCTGGTAACCGGGGCGGGCCGGGCGTTCTGCGCGGGCGCCGACGTGAAGGACGCGCGCGAGCTCACCCCCGACGGCGTCCCGGACCTCTCGACGCGCCTGCGCGAGATCTACAACCCGGTCATCCTGGCGCTGCGGGCCGCCCCGAAACCGTGCGTCGCCGCCGTGCACGGGGCGTGCGCAGGCCTGGGGGTGTCGCTGGCGCTGGCGTGCGACGTCGTGATCGCCGCCGACGACGCCTACCTCCTGCTGGCGTTCGTCCGGATCGGCGTGATGCCGGACGCGGGTGCGACGGCGTTCCTCGCCGAGCGCGTCGGGCTGGCCCGCGCCGCACAGCTGTGCATGCTGGGTGAGAAGCTCCCGGCGTCGACGGCACTCGACTGGGGACTGATCAACGCCGTGCACCCGGCCGCGGAGCTGCCCGCGGCGGCGCGCGCCCTGGCCGGGCGGCTCGCGGCCGGGCCGACGGTCGCGCTGGCGGGCGCGAAACGGGCGTTGCACGCCGTCGCGCAACGACACCTGGCCGAGCAGCTCGAGCTGGAGGCCACCCTGCAGCAGGAGAACGGCGGCACCCACGACTACGCCGAGGGCCGGGCCGCGTTCGCGGAGAAGCGCGCGGCGCGATTCCTGGGCCGATGACTCATATATCTATCGGCCAACACCTATGATTCCGAGGTGACCACCGACCTCGCCCCGCCGACCTCCCTGGCCGAGCAGGCGTACACGGCGATCCAGGACCGGCTGATCATGCTCGACATCCCGCCGCTGGCCGCGATCGACGACGTCGCGCTCGTGGCGTCGCTGGGGATCGGGCGCACGCCGGTCCGCGAGGCGCTCAAACGGCTGGAGAGCGACCGGCTGGTGGTGTCGTACCCGCGGCGCGGCACGTTCGCCACGGGCGTGGACATCACCGACCTCGCCCACATCTCCGACATCCGCGTGCAGCTCGAACCGCTGGCCGCGCGGCGGGCGGCGGAGGGGGCGACCGGGGCGGTGCGTGCGGAGCTCGCCGAGCTGGCCGACCGCACCGAGACCCTCGACGTCCGCGGGATGGGCCGCACCGAGCTGATGCGCTGGGACCTGCGCGTGCACCGCACGATCTACCTCGCGGCCGGCAACCCCCACCTCGCCGACACCCTGGTGCGCTACGACAACCTGGCCACCCGCATCTTCTGCCTGTTCCTGGACCGGATGACCGACTTCGACAAGCACGTCGGCGAGCACGCGGGGCTCCTGCGGGCGGTGGCCGCGGGCGACGCCGCGGTGGCCGAACAGCTCTCCCGCGACCACGTCGTCGGCTTCGAGAAGGCCATCCGCGCGCTGCTGTAGGCCATGATCACCGTCGGCCGGACCCGGTGTGCGGCACCCGGTCCCCGGACGACGATCACGAGGTGGGGCGGGCGGCGTGATCGCCGGTTGGGGACAGCGCCCCTGCCCGGCACCGCTCCGCGTCCCGCAACGGCGTCCCGGAACGGCGGTCGGGCGCGGGACACCCCGGCCGGTCACCGGCGGATGCGGGCCATCTCCGGGTCCACCAGCACGTCGGGCGCGACCGTGCCCGCGATCCTCCGGTCGAAGTACGCGATCTCCACCGGTGTGCCGGGCACCGCGGCGGCGGGGAGCCAGGCGTAGGCGATCGGGCGGCCCACCGTGTGGCCGAACGCCGCACTCGTCACGTAACCGGCCGGTGCGCCGTCGAGGTACACCGGCTCGTGGCCCAGCACCACCGACGTCCCGTCGTCGACCGTCAGGGTGCTCAGCCGGCGCGTCACCGTCTCGTCGGAGATGCCGGCGAGGGCCGCGCTGCCCGTGTACTCCCCCGGCCGCACCGCGAAGCCGAGGCCGGCCTCGTAGGGGTTGTGCTCGGTGGTCATGTCGTGGCCCCAGGAGCGGTAGCCCTTCTCGATGCGCAGGCTGTTGAACGCCGCGCGCCCGGCCGCGATCACGCCCAGCGGCTGCCCGGCCGCCCAGAGCACATCCCAGAGCCGTTGCCCGTACTCGGCGCTGGTGTAGATCTCCCAGCCGAGCTCGCCGACATAGGACAGTCGCAGCGCGGTGACCGGAACCCCGCTGATGTGGGCGGAGCGGCCGCGGAAGTACTTCAGCCCCTCGTGGGAGAAGTCGTCGCTGGTCAGCGGCTGGACGAGGTCGCGGGCCAGCGGGCCCCAGACGCCGATGCAGCAGGTGCCGCCGGTGCTGTCGCGCACCTGCACGTCGTCCCCTGCCTCCCGCTGGAAGTGGTCCAGGTCCAGGTTGCCGTTGGCGCCCACCTGGAACCGGTCGACACCGAGGCGGGCCACCGTCAGGTCGCTGCGGACGCCACCGGCGTCGTCGAGGGCGAGGGTGTAGGTCACCGAGCCCACCGACTTGTCCATCTTCCCCGTGGTGAGGCGGTCGAGCAGGCCGACCGCGCCCGGGCCGGTGATCTCCAGGCGCTTGAGCGGCGTCATGTCGTAGAGGGCCACGCCCTCGCGGGTGCGCCAGGCCTCGGCGGCGGCGATCGGCGAGTGGAACTTCGCCGACCAGGCGTCGCGGGCCGGGGGCCGCCACGCGTCGGGCAGCTGGTCCACCAGCGGAGCGTTGGCCTCGTACCAGTGCGGCCGCTCCCAGCCCGCGGCCTCCAGGAACACCGCACCGAGCTCTTTCTGCCGGGCGTGGAAGGGGCTGACGCGCAGGTCGCGCGGGGAGAGCTTGGGGTCGAGCGGGTGGAGGATGTCGTAGACCTCGACGAAGTTCTGCTGCGCCGTCTCGTGGACGTACCCGGGCGCGAGCTGCACCTCCTCGAAGCGGTGCACGTCGCAGCCGTGGAGGTCGATCTCGCTGCGCCCGTCCACCAGCAGCTGCGCGACGGCGCGGGCGACGCCGGCGGAGTGCGTGACCCAGACGGCCTCGGCGATCCAGAACCCGGCGACGTCGGGCGACTCGCCGATCAGCGGGCCGCCGTCGGGAGTGAAGGAGAAGACGCCGTTGAACCCGGTGTCGATCTTCGCGGTGCGCAGCGACGGCAGCAGCAGCCGGCTCTGCTCCCAGGCCGGGGCGAAGTCCTCCTCGGTGAACGGGAGCATCGACGGCATGGCCGCGGCGGTGATCTCACCGTCCTCGTCCAGACCGGAGAGCGAGACGGGCATGGGCCGGTGCGAGTACGAGCCGATGCCGAGCCGGTCGGCGTGCTCGCGGTAGTAGAGGTCCTGGTCCTGGTGGCGCAGGATCGGCAACCGCGCCTCGACCGCCTCGTCGGCGCCGCCGGCCAACGCGGCGACCTGCCCGGTGCGCACGTACTGGTGCGCCAGCGGCAGCAACGGCACGGCCATCCCGACCATCTCCCCCACCGCCGGGCCCCAGAACCCCGCGCACGAGACGACGACGTCGGCGGGGATCTCGCCCTGGTCGGTCTGCACGCCGGTGACCCGGCCGCCGGCCTGCGCGATGCCCGTGACACGTGTCGAGCCCCGGAACACGGCGCCGCGCGACTGCGCCCGCCGCGCCAGCGCCACCACCGCGCGGGCGGCCCTGGCCAGCCCGTCGGTGGGCGTGTGGAGGCCACCGAGGACCTGCTCGGCGTCCAGCAGCGGGTGCAGCCGCACGCACTCCTCGGGGGAGACCACCTCGCCCGGGATCCCCCAGGACGTGGCCCAGCCCTGCCGTCGGTGCAGGTCGGCGAGCCGTTCCGGCGTGGTGGCGACCTCCAGGCCGCCGACCTGGTTGAAGCACCACGCGCCGTCGACGTCGAGGTCCAGGAACTTCTCCACGGTGTAGCGGGCGAACTCCGCCATCGTCTTGGACGGGTTGGTCTGGAACACGAGACCGGGCGCGTGCGAGCTGGAACCGCCGGTGAGCGGGAGCGGGCCCTGGTCGAGGACGGTGACCTGGTCCCAGCCGCGGGCGGTGAGCTCGTCGGCGAGGTTGGTGCCGACGATCCCGGCTCCGATGATGACGACGCGGGGGGAGGTCATTGCTGCTCCTCGGGGGTGAACTCGATGGCCGCGTCGAGCAGCCAGGCGGCGAGGTGGCCGGCGAACGACGGCCGGACCAGGAGGTGGAAGGCGTCGTCGGTATCGGCACGGGCGGCGGCGAGGACCACGCCGACCTGACCGACGGTGGTCTGCGCACAGGCGCCGGGCGGGAACACCGAGGGGTGCAGGTCGAGCGAGCAGCCCAGGGCCAGCAGCTCCCGGACCAGTGGCCCGGCCAGCCGCAGCCCGGTGCGCTGGGCGGAGACGTCCACCGCGGCGCCCCCGGCCGGGGCGACGATCCCGCGCAGCCGCGACTCCAGCTCCGTCGGCGTGTGGGCGTCGCTGTGGACCAGCCACTCGTCAGGTCCCAGCCAGATGATCCGGCCGGTCGGCGTCGCCACCCACGTGTTCGGGACCGTCGGCACGGCGGCACCGAGCACGTCGGTGACCGCCTCCACCGCTGCGCGGCCGAGGCGCAGGTCCATGGCCGCGACCAGCGGTTCCGCGGTGATCTCCAGGCCGTCCGGCAGCGCCGCGAAGGCCTCCCGCCAGGCGTGCAGCGGGTGGACCGGGCTCAGCGTGTCAGCCATCGCGGCGGGTTCCTTCCGGGTCCACGAGCACGGATCCGGCGACCTCGACGGGCACCAGCGTGCCGTCGACCGGCACGTGCACGACGTCGCCGATGCGGGCGCGTCCCGCCTTCATCAGGGCCAGCGCGAAGGGTCGGCCGAGCTCGGCGCTGTGGTAGCTCGACGTGACGTGCCCCAGCATCGGCACGGGCGGCGGAGGCAGGACAGCGTCCTCGACGATCTGCGAGCCCTCGGGCAGCTTCGTGGCGGCGTCCACCGGGAGCAACCCGACGAGCTGCTTGCGCAGCGGATCGAGGTTCGACGGGCGGGTGAAGGAGCGCTTTCCGACGAAGTCGGGTTTCTTCTTCGACACCGCCCAGCCCAGGCCGAGGTCGTGCGGGGTGACGGTGCCGTCGGTGTCCTGCCCGATGATCGGGTAGCCCTTCTCGGCACGCAGCACGTGCATGGTCTCGGTGCCGTAGGGCGTGATCCCGTGCGGCTCGCCGGCCGCGAGCAGCCGCCGCCACACCGCGTCGGCGTACCAGGAGCTGACGTTGACCTCGAACGCCAGCTCGCCGGAGAAGCTGATCCGCGCCACCCGGACGGGGACGCCGTCGAGGACCGTGTCGCGCCAGGCCATGAACGGGAACGCCTCCGCCGAGGCGTCGAGGTCCGGGAAGACGGCGCCCACGACGTCGCGCGAGCGCGGCCCGACCACCGGGATCACCGCCCACTGCTCGGTGACCGACGCGAGGTGCACACGCAGGTCGGGCCACTCGGTCTGGTGCCACTCCTCCATCCAGTCGAGGATCGTCGCGGCGCCGCCCGTGGTGGTGACCACGAGGAAGCGGTCGTCGGCGATGCGCAGCACGGTGCCGTCGTCGATCACCATGCCGTCGGCGCCGCACATCACGCCGTAGCGCGCGCGGCCGACCGCCAGGTTGCTGATCATGTTGGTGTACAGGCGGTCCAGCAGCACACCCGCGTCGGGACCCTGGACGTCGATCTTGCCCAGGGTCGAGCCGTCGAGGATGCCGACGCCGGTGCGCACGGCCGCGCACTCGCGCAGCACGGCGTCGTCCATGGACTCCCCCGGGCGCGGGTAGTAGCGCGGCCGCTTCCATTGCCCGACGTCCTCGAACACCGCCCCGGCCTCGACGTGCCAGGGGTGCAGGGCCGTCGTGCGCTCGGGATCGAAGAGCCTCCCGCGCTCGCGCCCGGCCAGCGCCGCGAACGCGACGGGGGTGTACGGCGGGCGGAACGTCGTGGTGCCCAGCAACGCGACCGGCACGCCCAGCAGCTCCGCCGCGACGCCGACGGCGACGATGCCGGAGGTCTTGCCCTGGTCGTGCGCGGTGCCGATGGTGGTGTAGCGCTTGATGTGCTCCACCGAGCGCATCCCGGCGCCGACGGAGCGGGCGATGTCGGCGACGGTGGCGTCGCGGGCGATGTCGACGAACTGTGTCGTCTGGTCGCCCGGGGTGCGCCAGAGCACCAGCCGGTTCGGCGCCGGTTCCCCGGCGGCCGCGCCGACGACCGTCACGTTCTCCAGCGGCTCGCCCGGCACGAACGCGCCGAGCGCCTCGTCGTAGCGGAGGGGCCCGCGGCCGTGGCTGAACAGGTGGGCGGTGGGGTTCCAGCCGCCGCTGACCAGCAGCAGGTCGCACGGGAGGCGCTCACCGTCGGCGAGGACGGCGTGGGTGACGTGCTCGACACCCTCCGTCCCGACGACGACGGCTCCGGGCCTCACGTCGACGCTGTGCTCTGCACACAGATGAGCACCGGGCTCTGCACACAGATGAGCACCGGGCTCTGCACACAGATGAGCACCGGGGTTCGGTGGACGCGTATCCGTGTGCAGAGCCTGCGCGGGGCGGGCGTCGAGCAGGGTGACCCTCGCGCCTGCGGCGGCGAGGTCGGCCGCGGCGTCGTAGGCGGCGTCGTCACTGGTGAAGACCACGATCCGCTGCCCGGCCAGCACGCCGTAGCGGTGCAGCATCTCGCGGGCGGCCCCGGCGAGCATGATCCCCGGGCGGTCGTTGTCGCAGAACACGATCGGCCGCTCGTGGGCGCCGGTCGCGACCACCACGTGCTTCGCGCGGATCCGGTGGACGCGCTGGCGCGACTGGTGCCGGGCGCCGTTGCGACGTTCCAGCGCGAGTACGAAGCCGTCGTCGTAGAGGCCGAAGGCGGTGGTGCGCTGCAGGTGCAGCACATCGGGGGTGGCGGCCAGCTCCGCGACGACCCCGGCCGCCCAGTCGAGCGCGGGTCGGCCCTCGATCTCCTCGGTGCCCCGCAGCGCGCCCCCGGCGTCCGGTCGGTCGTCGACCAGCACCACGCGTTCCCCCCGCCGCGCCGCCTCCCGCGCGGCGAGCAGCCCCGCCGGGCCGGCGCCGACCACCACGGTGTCGCAGTGGGCGTGCCGGCGGTCGTAGCGGGCGGTGTCGGGCACCTCGGCCAGCCGTCCGCGGCCGGGGATGCCGCGCGCGACCAGTCCGTCCGTCAGCTCGATGGTGGTGGCGAGCAGCATCGGCTCCGGGAACGGCTCCTCGACCTGCACGAGCCCGGCCGGGTCGTCGCTCCACGCCGCGACGACGCCCCGCGGGCGGCCGAGGTTGACGCTCGTGCCGATCCGGTGCACGCCGTTGGCCAGCAGCGCGGAGGCGAGGGTGTCCCCGGGGTGCCCGGTGTAGCCGACCCCGTCGAAGGTGAAGTGCAGCGTGACGGAGCGGTCGATGCGACCGCCGGTGGGGAGCCTCATCGCGCGAACCGGTAGGTCGCGGTGTCACGGACGGCGGTGAACCAGCGCCGGCAGCCCGCGCTGTGGCTCCACCGCTCCGTGAACGAGCCCTTGGGGTTGGCGCGGAAGAACACGTAGCGGGCCCAGTCCTCATCGGACAGTGCGGCGGGCTCGTCGGGGTATGCGACGCCGGCCTGCCCGCCGTAGTGGAACTCGACCTCCTCGCGGGGGCCGCACCAGGGGCACTCGATCAGCTGCACGGGAGATCTCCTAGTGGGCCACGGCGGCGGCGCCGTGCTCGTCCACGAGCGCGCCGGTGACGAAACGGTCGAGGCCGAACGGGGCGATGTACGGGTGCGGTTCGCCGTGGGCGATGGTGTCGGCCAGGCACCAGCCGACGCCCGGCGTCGCCTTGAACCCGCCGGTGCCCCAGCCGCAGTTGAGGTAGACGTTCTCGTAGGGGGTGCGGCCCACCACCGGCGACGCGTCCGGCGTGACGTCGACGATCCCGGCCCACGTCCGCAGCAGGTGGGCGCGGGCGAACACCGGGAACAGCTCCACCGCCGCGGCCATCTGTCGCTCGATGATGTGGAACGCGCCGCGCTGGCCGTAGCCGTTGTAGGAGTCGACCCCGGCGCCCATCACCAGCTCACCCTTGTGCGCCTGGGAGACGTAGACGTGCACGGCGTTGGACATCACGATCGTCGGGTGCACCGGCTCCAGCAGCTCGGACACCAGGGCCTGCAACGGGTGGCTCTGGATCGGCACGCCGATGCCGAGCATGTCGGTGAGCGTCGAGGTGTGGCCGGCCGCGCAGAGGGCGACGGTGCCGCAGGAGATGTCACCCCGCGTGGTGCGCACCCCCGTCACGCGGCCACCGTTCTCTGGGCTGCCGTCGGTGGTGAAGCCGGTGACCTCGCAGTCCTGGATGAGGTCGATCCCGGCCTCGTCGGCGCGGCGGGCGAGGCCCCAGGCCACGTAGTCGTGCTTCGCGATGCCCGCCCGGGGCTGGTAGGTGGCGCCGTGCACGGGGTAGCGGATGTCGGCCGAGACGTTGACGATCGGGCAGATCTTGACGACCTCGTCGGGGCCGAGCCACTCGGCGTCGACGCCGTTGAGCTTGTTGGCCTCCACGCGCCGGACGCTGTCGCGCACGTCCTGCTCGGTGTGGGCGAGGTTGAGCACGCCGCGCTGGCTGAACAGGATCGGGTAGCCGAGGTCGTCCTCCAGTCCCTCCCACAGCTTCAGCGCGTGCTCGTAGATCGCCGCGCTCTCGTCCCAGAGGTAGTTGGAGCGGATCAGCGTGGTGTTGCGGGCCATGTTGCCGCCCGCGAGCCAGCCCTTCTCCAGCACCGCCACGTTGGTGATGCCGTGGTTGCGCGCCAGGTAGTGGGCGGTGGCCAGCCCGTGCCCTCCCCCGCCGACGATCACGACGTCGTAGGCGGGTTTCGGGTCCGGCGTCCGCCACAGGAAGGCAGGGTGCTCCGGTGGCTGTTCCACGCGTTGACCTCCGACACAACTGATATACCAGTTGTGCAGCAGGCTAGCCGTAGCGACCGGGCGCGGTCAATGCGCTCAGAAGCTGAACGTCGTGGCGTCCTCGTCGCCGATCCAGTTCCACAGCACGACGGTCCCGCCGGCCTCGGCGCCGTCGATCAGGGCACCGGCGTCGAGCTTCTTCGCCTGGACGCAGATCGGGCAGACCAGGTAGCGGCCACCCGCCGCCTGGTAGCGGTCGAGCAGCTCCGTCAACGGCGGGCATCCCTCGCACGCGGTGGCCACCGCCACGCCCGGCGTCGCGAGCCGGACGGCCTCCTTGGACAGGAACATCATCGTGGGCCGGCCCTGCTCGGCGGCCCCCACCGCCATCAGGAACGCGACCGTGACGCGCTCCGCGTCCTCCAGCCCGCTCGCCAGGCTGACCACCGCCTTGTTGCCCATCACCGCTCCCCCTTTTCCGGCAGCGACCGGTGGCCGGTGCACAGCAGGTGCATCCAGGTGATCCCGGCGTCGCCGACGTCGTAGTAGGCCTGCTGCTCGAAGACGAACCGGTCGCCGGCCGCGTCGTGCCAGCGCACCCGGTAGGAGACCCGGTGCCGGTCGAGGACGGTGCCGGACCCGACCTCCTCCAGCTCCTCGACCCCGCCCGGGGGGAACCAGCCGGCGAGCAGGTCCAGGACGCGCTCGCGGTCGTCGAGCTCGACGACGAGCGGCGGTAGCAGCGCACGGAAGACGAGGTCGGGGGCGAGCAGCCCGCGGGCGGCGTCCCGGTCGGCGCCCGCGAGGGCGTGGATCAGTGCGGCACCGGGCGACGGATCGGCGAGGGTCGGGTTCATGACCACGACGCTAGGGACGCCACCGACCCGGGACATGAGGAGTTCTCCTCAGGGTTCGACGGGCTCCAGGCTGCCCAGCAGACCGTGCTGCATCGCGAACAGGGCGGCCGCGGCCCGGGTGTTGACCCCGATCTTGAGGTAGATCCGCTCGATGTGGTTGCCGGCCGTCTTCGGGGTGATGCCCAGCCGGCGCGCGATCTGGCGCGTCGAGGCCGCCCGGGCCAGCAGCGCCAGTACCTCGATCTCGCGCGGGGTCAGCCCGGCCGGCCCGCCCGCCGCGCGACGGGGGCGGTGTCCCGCGCTGCCCAGCACGGCCTCGACGGCCCCGGCGTCCAGCCGTCCGGCGCGCCCCTCGGCCCGCAGCTCGCGGGCGGCCTCGTCCGGGGTGCGGGCCGGGCGGTGCGGCCGAGGTTCGGTCATCGCGTGGTAGCAGCAGGCGGCTGCGAGCAACCGGGCCGTGGCCGGCAGGGCGGTACCGGCGACGCCGCGGTGGTAGCCCGACCCGTCGAGCCGCTCGTGGGCCAGGGCCGCGACCGCTCCGACGTCGGCCAGGGCCGGGACCCGGCGCAGCATCCGGTCGGTGTAGTAGGCGTGCAGCTCCACGCGCTCGCGCTCCAGCGCGGTGAGCGGGCCGGGCTTGTCCCAGATCGTGTTGGGCACGCCGGACCGGCCCAGGTCGTGCACCAGCCCGGCCCGACGCAGGGTGCGCACCTCCGGCTCGGGATGCCCGGCCCGGCGGGCGGCCGCCGCGGCCAGGTCGGCGACGCCACGGGAGTGCCCGGCGAAGTACGGCGACTTGAGGTCGACGAAGTCGGCGAGCGCCTCCAGAGCCCCGTCCAGCCCCTCCCCGGTCAGGGCGCGCGGCGTCGGATCGGCCGCCATCAGCTCGGCCCAGCTCGACTCGGGCGGCAGCCCGTCGAGCAGCACGGGACCGTGCCGCACGAGCTCCGCGACCACCGCAGGGTCGAAGGGGCCACCGGCCCGGCGGCGCGCGACGTCCAGCGCGGCGGCGACGCCGCCGTGGCGGTGGTGCACCTCGACCACGTCCGCGAGCTGCACCAGCCGGGTGGGCAGCGCGATCTGCTCCCCCTGCATCGGCGGCGTGCCGCGGCCGTCCCAGCGGGTGAAGGTCTGCTCGAGGCACCCGCACACCCGCTCGCCCAGCCCGAGCCGGGCGGCCAGCTGGCCCGTGACCTGGCAGTGCGTGGCCATCAGCGGCCGGACACCGCTGCCGCCGGTGGCCAGCAGCCGGGCGGGCACCGTCGCCCGGTGCAGCAGGGACCCGTGCCCCGCGGCCCGGCGCAGGAGGTAGGCCAGCATCGCCGGGCTGCCGATCTCGACGTCGTACACGCCGGCCCGCGTCTCCAGGTCGTCACCGAAGAGCGCGGCCGACTCGTGGGAGTCGGCCGTGCACCCCACGAACGCCAGGAGACCCAGGTAGTAGGTGTCCCCCCGGTCGTCGGCGGACAGCCCCATGAGCTCGGCGAGGCGGACGGCGATCAGACAGGCCCGGGCGACGTGCTCCATCGGCTGCCCGAGACCGAGGTCGGCCGACAGCGACAACGTGCCCACGAGCTCCGCGACCGACACCGTCCCGGTGTCGTGCCGGGCGAGATCCACGGCCCGGGAGCATACGCCTCAGCAGGCGAGGAGCTCCGCACCGCGCGAGGTCGGCGCCCCTCCGCGCGGCCAGCGCGTAGGAGGCCAGCCTGCGCCCCGGACGGTAGCGCGACGCGCCGCGGTGGCCGATCACGAGGGGCCGGCGCCGAGGGGCGGTCAGGGCCTCGTTCCCGGGGGCACCGGTGAACGGGGCTGCGGCGCGTCAGTCGCCGACCACGAACCGGAACCGGTCGCGCTTCGTGTGCAGGTCCCACAGGTGTCCGGCGAGCACGTCGGGGTCCTTCTCGGCGTCACCCGCGATGATCCGGCCCGGGATGATCAGCTGTGACACCTGGATGCCCTCCTCGCCCAGCACCTCGTGGAGCAGCTGCGCGTAGGCGGCCTGGCCGGCGAAGGCGACCGACGTGCCGGTGACGTTCCTGCCGGGCGTCACGGCCGACCCGCCGTTGACGAACAGCACCGTGCCCCGCCCCTCGCCCAGGAACCGCATGCCCGGCAGCACCTGGTGCACCGCGGCGACCGGGCCGTAGATCGAGAACTCGACCGGTCCGACCAGGTCGGCGGGCGTCGTCTCCAGCACCGGGCGCATGAAGTCCTTCTGCGGCAACGGGCTGTACTGCAGCACCTCGATCGGGCCGAGCGTCTCCGTGACGCGCTCGAGCGCGGCCGCGAGCGACGCCGGGTCGCGGACGTCGGCCGTGAAGCCCTGCGCCCGCACGCCGTCCTTCGCGAGGTCCTCGGCCAGGACGTCGAGGCGTTCCTGGTTGCGGGAGACCAGGCCGACCGTGAAGCCCTCCGCGCCGAACCGCCGTGCGACGGCCGCGCCCAGTCCCGCTCCTGCCCCGATGATCGCGATGGAAGTCATGTCCTGTCCAAGGCGGGCGGGCGCGGCGGTGTACCGATCACCGGTCGCGCAGGACCGGGATCACCTCCTCGGCGAACAGCCGGGAGCTGCGCTCCCACGCGTCGGCGTCGCGCGGCGGCCCGAAGATCACCGTGTCGGCGCCGGCGTCCCGGAACTCGGCGAGCCGGGCCAGCACCTGGTCGGGCGTGCCGGTGAGCAGGTACTTGTCGGCCAGCGGCTCGAAGTCCTGGTCATAGGTGGCCCCGACCGCCTCGATCGCGTCCCGTCGGGCCCGGGCCGGGTCGGTGTCGACCGCACCCCAACAGAAGATGGCATTGCGCAACGGCCCGCGCCCGTGCTCCGCGGCCACCTCCGTGACGCGCGCGACGCTCGCCGCGAGTCGCTCGGGCGTGTACATGTACGGCATCCAGACGTCGCCGTGGCGCCCCGCGCGGCGCATCGCCCCGTCCTGGCGCCCACCGACCCAGACCGGCGGGCCCGGGCGCTGCACGGGCAGCGGGTCGAGCTCCAGGCCGGGTATCCGCGTGAACCGCCCGTCGAACTCGACCTTCCCGCCGGCGAACAGCCTGGACAGGACGCCGAGGGCCTCGTCGGTGCGCGGTCCGCGCTCGGTGACGGGCACCCCGACGGCCTCGAACTCGGGTGCGTACTCCCCGCCGATCCCGACGCCGAGGTCCAGTCGCCCACGGGAGACCTGGTCGAGCGTGGCGGCGAACTTCGCGGCCAGCACCGCGGGGTAGACCGGGAGGATCGTCAACGCCGTGAGCAGCCGGATCCGCTCCGTAGCCCCGGCGGCCGCGGCGAGCAGCACGAACGCGTTGGACGTGGCGCCGTGGAAGAACAGGTGCTCGCCGGAGGCGAGGTGGTCGAACCCGGCCGACTCGGCCCAGCGGGCCGTGTCGGCGACGTTCTGCTGGTCTCGCGTGAGGATCAGCCCGGTACGCACGTCCACCTCGCAGGAGTTCGATCACCGACGAACGGCACTCTCGTCAGAACCTAGGCGACGGGAGTGCCGTCCGTCGGACGTGGTCAGGACGTCGAGGTCGCGTTCCGCGTAGAGGCGGTGCTCCCATTCCTCGGTGAGGACGGTCAGCAGGCACTCCCGCACCGGGTAGGCGCGGGGCTCGGGCCACCCCGGGCCCTCCACCGGCACCGTGTTCCCCTCCAGCTGCTCGGTGGTCAGGGCGTCGAGCACCGACCGGACAGTGGCCTGGCGACCGGCGCAGCCGCAGCACCTCGTCCAGCGACGGCCGCGCGTCCCGGGTCCCACCACACGCCCGACGACTCGTCCAGCCCGTCGAAGGGCAGGTCGAGCGGGTCCCACGGAGCCGGGTCGCCCAGCATCACCCGGTTGACCCGGACGTCGGGGGCGTAGGCCAGGTGCCGCAGGGTCTGGACGAACGATCACTCCCCTCCCACCGACTCGTGCAGAAGGGGCGTTCGCCGTCGTGCAGCTTCCACGAGAACGAGTCCTGCTCGACGCGGGCGAGGTGGCGCAGCAGCCCGCCGAGCGTGATCACCGACGCGCCGACGGTGGTGGCCATCGCGGCGGCGTCGAGGCGGGGACGCGGTGCTCGCGGAGGTGCGGGCGCCGGCGGAGCGGCCGGCCCGAGCCGCTGGGCGTCAGGCCCTCCGGGCCACCGCGGCGTACACGGGGATGTCGGTGTCATTCAGCCCGCCGATCTCGACCGCGCCGGCCCGCCACCGCTGCGGGACGACGATCCCGGGCTCCAGGACGTCGAGCCCGCCGAGGAACAGCCGCTCCAGCTCGTCCCGGCTGCGCAGCCGGCCCCGGATCCCCGCCGACCGGTAGGCGGCCAGCGAGCCCGAGATCGCCTCCGGGGCGATGTCGGGGGTGGCGTGGGTGAGGATCAGGAAGCTGCCCGGCGCCAGGTGCTCGAGGATCCCGCGCACCATGCCCGCGGCCACCTCGTCGTCGTCGATGAAGTGCAGGATCGCGATGAGCGACAATGCCACCGGCTGGTCGAGGTCGAGCGTCGCCTGCACCTCGGGAGCGGCGAGCACGGCCCCGGGATCCTTCGCGTCGGCCTGGACGTAGGCGGTACGACCGCCGGGCACGCTCGTCATCAGCGCGGCGGCGTGGGCGAGCACGATCGGGTCGTTGTCGACGTAGACCACGCGGCAGGCCGGATCGATCCCCTGGGCCACCTGGTGCAGGTTCGGGCTGGTGGGGATGCCGGTGCCGATGTCGAGGAACTGCCGCACCCCCAGCTCCGTGACCGCCCGGACGGCGCGGTGCATGAACTCCCGGTTGGCCCGCGCGGCGGCCCGGGCGTTCGGGAAGACCCGGAGCGCGGCCTCCGCGGCGGCGCGGTCGGCCGCGTAGTTGTCCTTGCCGCCCAACAGGTAGTCGTACACACGGGCGCTGTGTGCCTGGCCGGTGTTCAGCTCGGGTACGTCCTCGCCACTCACGATGATCGACGTTACCGTGCCTCGAATGACCGACGTCGTCCTGTTCCATCACGCCCAGGGCCTCACCACCGGCATCCGCGCCTTCGCCGACCGGCTCGCCGCCGCCGGCCACCACGTCACCACCCCCGACCTCTACGACGGCGCCACCTTCGACACCCGCGACGCCGGGGTCGCCCACGCCGAGGAGCTCGGCTTCCGCACCGTCCTCGAGCGGGGCCGGGCGGCCGTCGAGGGGCTGCCCGGGGCGGCGTGCCGCTGCAGATGCACGCGATGGAGGCCGACGCGCTGATGCTGGCCGATGGCGACATGGCCGTGGCCCGCGAGCTCGCGGCGACGGTCCCCGGCGCGGATCTGCACCTCTACCCCGGCGACGGGCACCTGTTCGCCGACAGCACCCTGCCCGACTTCGACGCGGCCGCCACGGACCTGCTGGTCGCCCGCATGCTGGAGCTCCTCGGGTGACTAGACCACCGGCCCCGTGAACGTCGGCGCCCGCTTCTCGCGGTGGGCGGCCACACCCTCCTGCACGTCGGGCAGGCCGAAACCGTAGAACTCCAGCGCCAGTGACGCGTCGAACGCCGGACCGGCCGAGCGGTACCAGTGGTTGAGCGACTGCTTGGTCCAGGCGGTCGCGCTCGGCGACGCGACCACCAGCTTGCGGGCCACCTCCATCGCCTTCTCGTGCACCTGGTCGTCGTCGACGCAGAGCGACACCAGCCCGATCCGCTCGGCCTCCTCGCCGGTGAGCGCGTCGCAGGTGAGCAGGTAGTACTTGGCCTTCGCCATGCCGCACAGCAGCGGCCAGCTGATCACCGCGTGGTCGCCCGCCGCCACCCCGAGCCGGGTGTGGCCGTCCACGATCTTGGCCTTGCGCCCGGCGATCGAGATGTCGGCGAGCAGGCCCACCGCGAGCCCGGCGCCGACGGCGGGGCCGTGGATGGCCGACACGACCGGCTTCGAGCAGTTGATCACGTTGTAGACGAGGTCGCGGGCCTCGCGCAGCACGGTGGTGCGCACCACCGGGTCGGCGACCATCTCCTCGATCATGTCGAACGAGCCGCCCGCCGAGAACGCCTTGCCCGCGCCCTGGACGACGACCGCCCGCACGGACTCGTCGCGGTCGATCACGGGCCAGATGTCGGCCAGCTGCTGGTGCTCGGCGCGGCCGACCGCGTTGAGGTTCGGGCCGTCGAGGACGATGCGCAGCACGCCCTCCTCCGGCCGCTCGATGTGCACGGCGTCAAACGGTGCGTAGGGGTCGCTCATGTCCCCGACGCTAGCGGTACTCGCCGATGAGTTCCCGGTGGCGCGTGGCCCCGACGCCGCCCGCACCGTCCGACATCCGCAGCAGCGTCGATGTTGTCCCCCGGGTCTCGCGCGGTTCGCCGCCAACCCCGACCACCCGGGTCCCGGGGGCAGCGCACCCAGCAGCACCGGGGCGATCGTCGTGATCGCGAGGCCGGCCGGGCCGCTGGCCTGAGCTAACGCCCCTCGACCAGCGCGGCCAGGTTGGCCAGCGCCATGCGCGTCCCGGTCTCGTTGTCGGCGGCCGGGACGGCGTCGGGCAGCCCCTCGTGCTCGATCCGCACGTCGGTGCCGCCGCCGGCCGCGTCGGTGAGCGTGGTGGTCATGGTCATGACGCCCTGCAGGCCCGGGTCCGCCGTCTCGAACTCGAGGGTCTCCACGACCTGTTCGTCCAGCACGAGCCTGACGAAGGTGCCGTGGTAGGTGTCGGTGTGCGCGGCCGACTTGCCCGCGGCGCCGGGGGCGTCGTAGGTGAGCGAGATCCGGAACGCCCCGCCCTCCCGGACGTCGAAGGCGTGCACCTCGCTGCTCATGCCGTCCGGGACCCGCCAGCGCGCGACCGCGGCGGGGTCCAGCAGCGCCCGGTAGACGGACGCGCGCGGGGCGTCGACGTGCCCGCCGACCGAAGTGGAGTACACGCCGACCACAGTAGATCCCGCCGCCCGCGCCCGACCGCGATGGTCTCCTCGAGATCGTCGTCGTCGATCGACAGGACGTCGGACGTGTCGTTGAACCAGCGGGCGGCACCCCGCACCTCGCCCGCCGTGAAGGGTTGACGCCGGTGCCGACCTCGGTCAGACACTCATCGCGGCTCCGTCGCACCGCTCGACCGCACGTGGATGCGCTGGTCGGACGGTAGGAGCGGGGCCACGGGTGTGACCCAGTGCACTCAGGGGGACAGTGCCGGCAACGCCCTGTCCTGCACCACCTGCTTCATCACCAGCGTCGAGTTCAGTCGCTGGACGCCCGGCAGCGCGGCCAGCACATCGTCCTCGAGGCGCTGGTAGGCGCCGAGGTCGGCGGTGATCACCCGCAGCAGGTAGTCCGGGTCGCCGAAGAGCCGCTGGGCCTGCACGACGTCGGGCACGGCGGCGACGGCGGCCTCGAAGCCGAGCAGCGTGGCGCGGTCCTCCTGACGCATCGTGACGAAGACCAGCGCCTCGAAACCCAGGCCGAGCGCGGCGGGATCGACCAGGGCACGGTAGCCGAGGATGGCGCCGCTGCGCTCCAGCTCGCGCAGCCGGCGGTGACACGGCGAGACGCTCAACCCGATGCGGGCGGCCAGCTCCGTGATCGTCAGGCGGCCCTCCTCCTGCAGTACCGCAAGGATCTTCCGGTCGATGGTGTCCACGGGGTGGATTCTTCCATCAGGTCCCCATGGTTGGGGCGAAGTCGGGACCTTTTGCCCGGCTTCCCCGCCTAGCGTTGCCCCATGGCCACTGGCTCGGTCCTCGCGTTCTGGCTCGTCGCGGTGCTGCTCATCGCCGTGCCCGGTGCCGACTGGGCCTTCACGATCGGCGCCGGGCTGCGCAACCGGTCGATGCCGGCGGTGGGCGGGCTGGTGCTGGGCTACGCGGGGATCACCCTCGTCGTCGCGGCCGGGGTCGGCGCGCTCGTGGCCGGCTCCCCCGCGATCCTCACCGGGCTGACGGCCGTGGGCGGCGTGTACCTGATCGTGCACGGAGCGACGACGGCGGCACAGCCGGCAGCGCTGCCCACCGCCACCGACCGGCGCACCCGGTCCGCCTGGGGCACCGTCGCCCAGGGCATCGGGGTGAGCGGCCTCAACCCCAAGGGCCTGCTGGTCTTCCTGGCGCTGCTGCCCCAGTTCACCGACCCCCGGGGCACCTGGCCGATCGCGTGGCAGCTCGGGGTGCTCGGGCTGACGTTCGTGCTCACCTGTGCCGCCTTCTACCTGGCGCTCGGGCACCTGGCCCGCACGGTGCTGCTCGCCCGTCCCGCGGTGGCCAGGCTGACCGGCCGGGCGGCGGGGCTCGGGATGGTGGCGGTCGGCGCCGGGCTGCTCGTCGAGCGGTTCGGGTAGTCCGCCGACCCGGCCCCGCGTCGCAGGGTGCCCCGCCTACCCTTGCGGCAGGACGCAGTCGGACGGCCTGGAACCCCGGGTGAACGCGTTGGGGAACCAGGTCCGGGACCTGACCGGCCGCGTGCGGTCCACCGAACCCGGCTAGGGAGCCAGCCGTTCCGTCGCCTTGCTGCGCCCGGATCGCAGGCGGTCCAGGCCCTCGGCGATGCGGTGGGCGAAGAGGTCGCGTCCGAGCAGGTCGTGCGTGACGCGCAGCTCGTAGGCGGTGGCGCTGACGTGGTCCATCGCCGACGCGCGCAGGGCCACCTCCTTCAGCACCGCGGTCAGCTCCGCACCGTGCTCGGCGATCTCACCGGCCAGGCGCAGGGCGCTCTCCCGCAACGTCCCGACCGGCACGACCTCGTCGGCGAGGCCGCACCGCAGGGCCTCGTGGGCGTCGACCGGGTCGCCGGTGAAGAACATCCGGCGGGCGCGCTGGCTGTTCGTCTTGCGCAGCATGCCGTGGTAGAAGCCGTTCATCGCGTACTTGACCTGCGTCGATCCGAACGCGGCGTTCTCCGAGGCGATCGTGATGTCGCACATGTTGGCCAGGTCCATGCCGTAGCCGGGCGCGACCCCGGCCACGGCGGCGACGGTCGGCTTGCGGAAGTCGTAGAGCGTGATCATGAGCCGGTACGCGAGGTCGGTGAACCGCGTGCGCTCCTCGGGGGTGGTGCCCTGCAGCACGTCGAGCGCCCAGCCCGAGCAGAAGTACTGCTCGTTGCCGATCAGCAGCACGGCGGCGACCTCGTCGTCGTAGGCCCAGCCCTCCAGCGCCTCGACGATGCCGTGGTGCAGCTCCCAGCCCAGGGCGTTGCGCTTCTCCGGGTGATCGAGCTGCAGGATCCCGACGCCGTTCTCGACGGACAGGTTCAGGTACGGGGGCACGATGTGCGCTCCTTCATCGGGCCGGCCAGGGAGTCGGCCGTGCTGGACGGGTGGTCGGACCGGTCGTGGAAGCTCGTGACGGCGGCCCAGTCGACGGCGGCGGGGTCGGGACGCTCCAGCCGGGCACCGGCCGACCGCTCCCAGCGCAGCACCGACGCCCAGCCACCGCCGGTCTCCACGACCTCGCCGGTGAGCGGGCAGGAGCGGTGGACCAGCGCCAGGGCCACCGCGGAGACGCCTTCGGGGGTGAGCGCGGCGGTGAGGCGTTCGTCGAACACGTCGCGGGTCATGGCGGTGGCCGCCATCGGCGCGATCGCGTTGACGCGCACGCCCTTCCGGGCGCCCTCGACGGCCAGCGACTTCGCGAGGCCGATCACCCCGGCCTTGGCGGCGGCGTAGTTGGCCTGCCCGAAGTTCCCGTGCAGCCCGGCCCCGGACGTGGTGAGCAGGATCGACCCGCCGCGCTGCGCCATGAGGTGCGGCCACACCGCCGCGCAGCCGGCGTAGGCCGCGCCGAGGTGGACGTCGACGACCTCCGTCCAGTCCTCGGCCGTCATCTTCAGGAACGACCGGTCACGCACGGACCCCGCGTTGACGACGAGCGCGTCGACGCGCCCGAACTCGCCCAGCGCCACCTCGGCCAGCCGTGCGCCGTCGCGCGCGTCGGTGACCGCGGGCGTGGCCGTGCCGCCGCCCTCGCGGATCTCGGTGACGACGGCGTCGGCGGCGTCGCGCGTGCGGGCGTTGACCACCACCCGCGCGCCGGCCGCACCGAGATCCAGCGCGTAGCGGCGGCCGAGCCCCGCCCCCGCCCCGGTGACGATCACGACGTCACCCTCGAAGTGGAAGCTCACGTCCGACGGGCCAGCGACATGACGTAGCCGCTGCCGGTGCGATGCCCGCGCGGCGGCAGCGCACCCATCTGCTCCAGCATGCCGACGATGTCGTAGGCGCCCAGGTAGTGGGCCAGCTTCCCGTCGCAGAACGCCATGAAGATGTCGCAGCCCGGAGAGGAGAAGCGGCCCTCCCCGCCGAGCCTGGCCGGGGCGCTGCCGGTCTGCTCGAACAGGACGAGCCCGCGCGTGCGGTCGGGGTTGAAGAACCGCTCGGTCTCGGTCCAGACGACGTCGGGCATCGCCTCCCAGATCTTGTCCATGTACGCCCGCAGCGCCGGAAGGCCGTGGATCACCTCGGGCCAGAACACGCGGTCGTCCCAGACGATGTCGTCGTCGAGCAGCGCGAAGACCTGCTCGGTGTCGTGGGAGTTCCAGGCGGTGAGCCAGCGCCCGGGGAAGTCGTCGGGGCAGATGCTCACGAGTCCTTCCTCCGGATAGCGCCGTAGGCGTCGTTGATGCGCTGGACGACCTCGGGATGGCGGATGACCTCGCGGTAGGCGAGCGTCTCGTAGGTCAGGGCGCTGATCGGGTCCATCGCCGGGGAGCGGCGGGCCATCTCCTTGTTGTTCACCGCCGACGCCGTGGTGGTGGATGCGATCGAGCGAGCCAGCCGGGTGGCCTCGGCGACGACCCCGCCCGGCTCGCTCATCCGGTCGACCAGCCCGATGCGCAGCGCCTCGGCGGCGTCGATCCGCTCGCCGGAGAACGTCAGCAGCTTGGCCTGGCTCAGCCCGACGATCTTCCACAGCGGCGAGAAGTACGGCGTGAGGCCGAACCGGACCTGGGGGAAGCCGAAGACCGCGTTCGGTGCGGCGATGCGGATGTCGGCGAACACCGCGATGTCGCAGCCCCCGCCCAGCGCCGCCCCGCCGACCGCGGCGATGGTCGGCTTGCGGTAGTCGAGCAATGTGCCGTAGGCGCGCAGGCACACCTCGGAGTAGAGCTCCCGGATCTCGTCGGTGAAGCCCGACTGCAGGTCGAGATCCAGACCCGCGCAGAAGATCTCCTCGCCCCCGGTGATCACCACCGCGGCGACGGCGTCGTCGTGGGCCCAGGCGTCGAGGGCGTCGGCGAGCTCGGTGAACATCGCGACGCTCAGGGCGTTGCGGCGGTCGAACCGGTCGAAGGTGATCGTGGCGACGCCGTCCTGCACCGACGTGGTGGTGTTCACGAAACGGGCTTCCTCTCGGTGGTCCAGGTGTGGAGGTCGGGGAGCTGCTCGAGGCGGTGCTTCTGCACCTTGCCGCTGGCGGTGGCGGGGATCTCCGCGACCACGTGCCACCGGACGGGGATCTTCTGCCGGGCGAGGCCCCGCTCGTGCAGGTGGTTCACGAGGACATCGGCATCACCGATGCCGTCGTCGAGCACGATCCACGCCCCGACCGCCTCGCCGAGCCGCTCGTCCGGCACCGCCGTGACCGCGACACGCTGCACCCCGGGGTGCGAGGCGATCGCGATCTCGATGTCCATGGTGGAGAACTTCTCCCCGCCGCGGTTCACGATGTCCTTGGTGCGCCCGACCATCTGCACCCAGCCCTCGTCGTCGACGCGGCCGATGTCGCCCGGGTAGAACCAGCCGTCGCCGTCGATCTGCTCGGCGGTGAGCACGGGGTCGGTGTAACCGGTGAACAGCTGGGGGCCGCGGATGCGCAGGTGCCCGACGGTGCCGGGCTCCACCAGGCGCCGCTCGTCGTCGACGACCTGGATCTCCATCGCGCGCAGCAGGCGGCCGTCCCACTCGCGGCGCCGCGCCAACGGGTCACCCGCCCACGCGATCGCGCAGACCCCGGCGGTCTCGGTCATCCCGTAGGCGCGCACGACCTGCACCCCGACCTCGCCGGCGCGGTCCACCAGCTCCGGGGCGACGGCCGCCCCCGCGGCCGCGTAGACCTCCAGGCGGTGGGCCCCGGCGGGTGCCTTCTCGTAGCGCTCGACCAGGTCGGCGATGAACACCGTGGCGCCCATCATCAACGTGACGCCCTCACGCTCGATCAGCTCGACGGCCGCGTCGGGCCGCCAGCCGGGCATGACGACCGACCGCCCGCCCAGGAAGACCGGGAACACCACCGCCGCGACGAACCCGCCCAGGTGCGACAGCGGCGTCGCGGCCAGCGTGACGGTGTGCTCGCCCGCCTCCAGCGCGGCCCGGAAGTTGACCATGTGCGCGATGACGGCCCGGCTGCTCAGCAGCGCGCCCTTGGGTGCCGACGTCGTGCCGGAGGTGTAGAGCAGCAACATCGGCTCGTCGGCGGGCGGTGGCTCCGGCAGCTCCCCGGCCGCGGCGGCGTCGGGCTCGGGGAGCACCGACCAGCCCGGACGCTCGGCGCCGACGGCGAAGCGCACCACCGGGGAGAGGCCGAGCTCGTCGAGCAGCCCGTCGATCTCGGCCGTCGGGTCGCGGTCGCCCAGCGCCGTCACCGTGCACACCACGGCGGGACGGCAGTCGGCGAGGATCTGGCGCATCTCGTGCTGGCGGTAGATCGGCACCACGGGCACGTCCATCGCCCCCGCCCGGAACGCCGCGACCTGCACGACCAGCGCCTCCAGGCAGTTCGGCAGCTGGACGAGCACGCGGTCGCTGCGGCCCACGCCGCGCCGCACGAGGTCCAGGGCGACGGTGCGCGTCCACGTCGCGAACTCGCCGTAGCTCACCCGGCGGCCCTCGAACAGGAACAGCTCCCGGTCCGGGTGCCGCGCGGCGCGGTCGGGAACCAGCTCGGCCAGGGACTGCGGCGTCCACAGCCCGGTGGCGCGGTAACCGGCTTCGCGGTAGCGGATGGCCAGGGGCGTCGTCGTCGACATGGCCGGAACCGTATCTAGTGAATATTCACTAGGCAAGGGGTACGGTGCGTCGGTGACGACCAGGGCCGCGCGGCGACCGGCGGCCGAACGCCGCCGCGAGCTGGCGGAGGTCGCCGCCGCGCACTTCCACCGCCTCGGCTTCCACGGCGTCGCCCTCGCCGACGTGGCCGCTGAGGTCGGCGTCACCGCCCCGGCGGTGTACCGGCACTTCCGCAACAAGAACGCCCTGCTCGCCGGCGCGATCGCCACCGGCTTGGACCACGTCGAGGCGGCCCTCTCGCGAGCGGACTCGCTCGACGGGGCGCTCGAGCACCTCGCCGAGGCGGCCCTGCGGCGCCGGGACGTCTGGGTCCTGCTCCAGCGCGAGGTCCGCCATCTCGACGACCGCGACCGCGACGAGGCCTCGGCGCGGTTCCGGCGGCTCGTGCGGGAGTTCACCGCGCACGTCGCCGCGGCCCGGCCCGATCTCGACGACGGCCGGGTGCGGGTGCTGGCCACCGGCGCGTTCGCGGTGCTCGCGAGCCCGTCGACCCAGCCGCTGGACCTGCCGCACGAGGCCTACCGGGATGCGCTGCTCCGGGCCGCGACGGCCGTGGGCCAAGCGGAGCTGCCCCCGCCCGGGCCCCCTCCGGCGCCGGCCGCTGCGGGGCGCCCGGACCTGCCGCGGGCCGAGCAGGTGCTCGCCACGGCGATCGCGCTGTTCCACCGCCACGGCTACGCCGCGGTGAGCATGGACGACATCGGCGCGGCCGCGGGGATCGCCGGGCCGAGCATCTACCACCACTTCCCCACGAAGGCCCACCTGCTGATCGCGGCCCACGAGCGCGCCGCGGCCCAGGTGCCCGTGCCCCGTCCGGAGAAGCCGGTCCGGGACCTCGTCGAGCGCTACGCCGCCGTCGTCGTGCGGGAACGGGAGCTGTTCGGCGTCCACGTCACCGAGGGCATCCACCTGCCGGCCGGGGCCCGGCAGTCCGTCGCCGACGCCGCGGGGCAGGACGTCCGCCGGTGGGTGGCGGCGCTGCGGGCCGAGCGGCCCGAGCTCACCGCCGTCGACGCGGAACTGCTGGTGCACGCCGCGCGCAGCGCCGTGCACGACATCGCCCGGATCGGCCGCCTGCACAGCCGGCCCCGGATCACCGACGAGATCGTGGCCGTGGCGTCGGCGGTCCTGGGGAAGGGCCGGGGCACTCACGGTGTTGGCCCCGGCATGACCACACTGGCCGACCGCACCATCGCCGCACTGCGCACCATCCACGACGACCTCGCCGCCACCGTGCCCGGCCTCTCCGACGCGGAGCTCACCGGCCCGTCCGGGGCGGCGGAGTGGCCGCTCGCGCAGGTGCTCTCCCACCTGGGCAGCGGCGCCGAGATCGCGCTCGCCGGACTCACCGCCGCTCTCACCGGTACCCCGCCCGCGGAGTCCAACCAGGACGTCTGGGACCGCTGGAACGCGAAGGGCCCGCGCGCTCAGGCCACCGACTTCCTCGACAGCGACGCCGCCCTCGTCGCCGCGTACGAGGCCCTGACCGCCGAGCAGCGCGAGACCCTGGCCGTCGACCTGGGCTTCCTGCCGGCCCCGCTGGCGTTGGCGTCCGTGGCCGGCATGCGGCTGAACGAGGCGGCCCTGCACGCCTGGGACGTCCGGGTCGCGCTGGACCCCGCCGCCGCGCTCCCCGCCGAGGCGGCGCAGCTGCTCGCCGAGCACCTCTCGGGTGGTCTCGCCTTCATGGCCGGGTTCCTCGGCAGGGCCGACGTGCTGGCGAAGCCCGCGACGGTCGACGTCGCGGGTTCCGGGTTCGCCCTGACCATCGGGGACGGGGTCGCCGTCACTACGGCGGTGTCGGACCCGACCGCGACGTTCGCCGGGCCGCTGGAGTCGGCGATCCGGCTGATCGGCGGGCGCCTGACGGCCGGACACACGCCCAACGGCGTCACGGTCACCGGTGATGTGACGCTCGACGACCTCCGGAAGGTCTTCCCCGGCTTCTGACCGCACCCGGAGCTACGGTGGCAGGGTGCCGTCTGCCTCGTCGCCACTGCGCAAGCTCGGCTTCCTCACCATCGGCTCGTTCGACCGCGCCGATCCGCGCGCCGGCCACGAGACCACGCTGCAGGTCATCGAGCTCGGCGAACGGCTCGGGTTCGACGGGGCCTGGTTGCGCCACCGCCACCTGCAGTACGGCATATCCTCCCCGGTCGCCGTCATGGCCGCGGCCACCCAGCGCACGAGCCGCATCGAGCTGGGCACGGCCGTCACGCCGCTGGGCTGGGAGAACCCGCTGCGGCTGGCCGAGGACCTCGCCACCGTCGACGTCCTGTCGGGCGGGCGCATCAACCCCGGTGTGTCCGTCGGGCCGCCCCTGCGCTTCGGCGACGTCCGCGACGCGCTCTACCCCGACACCGCCGACGTCGAGGACTTCACCTACGAGCGGGTGAAGCGCCTGGTCGGGCTGATCCGCGGCGAGCCCGCCAGCCCCTTCCAGGGCACGGTGGGCATCGAGGAGTACTCCGACCAGGTGCAGCCGCACTCCCCCGGGCTCGCCGACCGCATCTGGTACGGCGCCGCGAGCCCCGGCTCCGCCGAGTGGGCGGGCAGGCAGGGCCTGTCTCTGCTCACCAGCAGCGTGCTGAAGGCCCCGGGCCCCGACGACACCACCGACTTCGCCACCCTGCAGCGCGCCCAGATCGAGACGTTCCGCGCCCACCACCCGGCCGGCGGGAAGGCCCGGGTCTCTCAGGGGCTCGTCGTCATCCCGACCGACACGGCCACGCCGCAGCAGCGGGCGAAGTACGCCGCCTACGTCGAGGCCCGCACCCCGCGGACCGCACGCCCGCAGGGCCCGGCCAACATGCTCTTCGCCCCCGACGTCCTGGGCCCGTCCGAGCAGGTCGCCGAGACCCTGTACGCCCACGCCGGGTTCCAGGCCGTCGACGAGGTGGTCTTCGCCCTGCCGTTCGGTTTCGAGGCCGCCGACTACGTGCAGATCCTCACCGACACGGCCACCCGGCTGGGCCCGGCGCTGGGCTGGTCACCCCGCACCGGGTAACGACCGCCCCCCGATGCCCGAGATCCTTGGAGGCCGGAGGTGGTGCGGATGAACGGTGTTCTCGACGGCCCGCACCCCGACGACGATCCGCGGGCGCGGGCGGCGGCGACCAAACGGACCCGCACCCGGGCCGCCCTCATCGCCGCCGCGGACACGGCGTTCGGGGCCCGGGGATGGGCCTCGACGAGGGTGGAGGACATCGCGGCCGAGGCCGGGGTGAGCGCGGCCACCGCGTACAACCATTTCCCCACGAAGCACGTGCTCATCGGCGTGGTGTTCGCCCCGCACGTCGCCACGCTGGTGGTGCAGGCCGACCAGGACATCGCGCGCGGCCGCCCGGTCCTCGACGCGCTGGAGGACCAGATCACGGCCCTGGCGCGGCTGAGCTACTACCACCGCGGGCTGACCGCCGCCTTCACCGCCGCGGTGCTCGAGTACGCGATCCGGACCGGCGACGTCCCGGACCCGGGCGACCAGCTCGACCCCCGCACCATCGTCCCCCTGCTCACGCCGCTGACCAGGCTGGTCCGGTACGGCCAGGAGTCCGGCGAGCTGCGCCCGGACCCGTCCCCCGACGACATCGGCAGCACGATCGTGAACATGGTTCTCGTGCGCAGCCTCAACCGCAAGAACGAACGCCCGGAGGTCCTGGCGGACCTGCTGCGCACGGTGCTGCTGCGCACCATGGTGCCGCCCGAGCAGGGTCCTTCGGCCCTGCCCTGACGACAGCCCGTCGGCGAAGATCAGGACATCGACCGACCGAAGGGAAACGCCATGAACACCACCGCCACCGCCACCGCCACCGTCCTGGACCGGCTGATCCAGTCCGGCATCACCGAGGAGCGCGCCCGGCACCACCTCGCGAGCGGGTGGGTGCGCATCGACGACACCGTCGTCACCGACCCGTCACGTCCCGCCGACCCGCCGGCCCACGTGGAGATCCGCATCATCGGCGAGTGACGTGTGCCTGCCCGACCGGTTTGCCACCTCCGCCGAGCGGGCACCCACCTCCCACACCACCACGTAAGGAGCGACCACCATGGCTATGGGTGACAAGATCGACAACAAGGCCGAGGAGCTCAAGGGCAAGACCAAGGAGGGCGTCGGCAAGGCGACCGACGACAAGAGTCTCGAGGCGGAGGGCCGGGGCGACCAGGCCTCCAGCAAGATCAAGCAGGCCGGCGAGAAGGTCAAGGACGCCGCCAAGGACGTCCTCGGCAAGTAGTCGGCTCGGCCGCCGTGATTGGGATCACCACCGAACGGGTAGTCCGCCACACTGCCGAACCCCCCGGCATCACCGTCACCCCTGGAGGAACGACGTGATCATTCTCGGTCTGATCCTGCTCATCGTCGGCTACGTCGCCGGCATCAGCATCCTGTACTACATCGGAGGCCTGCTCCTGATCGTGGGAATCGTCCTCCTGGTCCTCGGCCGGACGGGACGCGCGGTCGGCGGCCGCGCCAACTGGTTCTGACCACCGGCCGGCGGGCTCCCTGGGGGGTGGCCCGCCGGCCAGGGCCGGGTTGGTCCGCGCTCCCAGCGGGCACCCCGCTCCCATGACGAACCTCCAGTCCCCGACGACGCAGACCCCGACGACCGGTGACGAGCCCCGGCACTCCACGGTCGCCGACCATCTCGTCGACCGGCTGGCCTCCTGGGGCGTCCACCACTACTACGGCTACCCCGGTGACGGCATCAACGGTCTCACCTCCGCCCTGCAGCGCCGTGACGACGCCCGGTTCGTGCAGGTCCGCCACGAGGAAACCGCGGGGTTCGCCGCGACCGCGCACGTCAAGTACGGCGGCGGCGACATCGGGGCCGCGCTCGCGACGTCCGGGCCGGGGGCGATCCACCTCCTCAACGGCCTCTACGACGCGAAGCTCGACCACCAGCCCGTCGTCGCGCTCGTGGGCCAGACGGCGCTGTCGGCGCAGGGCGGCGGCTACTACCAGGAGGTCGACCTCCTGGCCCTCTACAAGGACGTCGCGGGCTTCCTCGCCCAGCTCGACGACCCGAGCCAGGTCCGCCACCTCGTCGACCGCGCGTGCCGCACCGCGCTGGCCCACCGCACGGTCGCGGTGCTGGTGGTGCCCAACGACATCCAGGACGCGAAGGCGGTGCTGGACCCGCCGCAGTCGCATGCCCACTACGCCACGTCGAACGCGCCGAGTTCACGCCCGACGATCCCGCCGGCCGCGGACCTGCAGGCGGCGGCCGACGTGCTGCGCGGCGGCGGACGCGTCGCGATGCTCGTCGGGCAGGGGGCCTACGGCGCCGAGGCCGAGGTGGCCGCGATCGCCGACCGGCTGGGCGCGGGGATCGCGACGGCGCTGCTGGCGATGCCGGTGGTGGACCAGCGCGAACCGTGGGTGACCGGCTCGATCGGGCTGCTCGGCACCACCCCGAGCTGGACGCTGATGCAGGAGTGCGACCGGCTGCTCATCGTCGGTTCGGCCATGCCCTACAGCGACTTCTACCCGCCGGAGGGCGTGCCCGCCGTCCAGATCGACATCGACGGCGCGCAGATGGGCCTGCGCTACCCCACCGAGGTCAACCTCACCGGCGACGCCGCACCCACCCTGCGTGCGCTCACCGAGCTGCTGGGTGACCACAACCCGTCGATCGCCTGGCGCGGCGAGGTGGCGCAGAACGTCGCGTCGTGGGAGACGGGGCAGCGGCAGGTCGCCCACCAGAAGGCGGATCCGGTCAACCCGCAGCTCGTGCTCACCGAGCTCGACGACCGGCTTCCCGACGACGCGATGCTGGCCGTCGACTGCGGCACGGTGACGGCGTGGTTCGCCCGCCACCTGCACGTGCGTCCCGGGATGCTCGCGAGCCTGTCCGGCACGCTGCTGTCGATGGGCGGCGGCCTGCCCTACGGCATCGCCGCGAAGTTCGCGCACCCCGACCGGCCGGTGTTCGCGCTGCTCGGCGACGGCGCGATGCAGATGAACGGCGTCAACGAGCTGATCACCGTGGCGAAGTACTGGCGCGAGTGGGCCGACCCCCGGTTCGCGCTGCTGGTGCTCAACAACCGCGACCTGTCGTTCGTCAGCTGGGAGCATCGCAGCACCGAGGGCACGCCGAAGTTCGACGAGAGCCAGCTCGTGCCCGACGTCGACTACTCGGCGTGGGCCCGGTCCCTGGGCCTGGACGGCGTGCGAGTGGACGACCCGGCGCAGGTCGGGGCGGCCTGGGACGCCGCGCTCGCCGCGGACCGGCCGTTCGTGATCGACGCGGTGGTCGATCCGGCCGAGCTGATGATCCCGCCGCACTTCACCCTGGAGCAGGCGAAGAACACAGCGTCGTCGATCGTGCGGGGCGACTCGGACTGGCGCGGGATCCTGCGCCGCGGCCTGCCCGCCGCCGCGGCGACGCTGCTCCCGCACCGCTCCTAGAGGCGGGGGTCGACGTGGACCTTCGGTCCGGGTCCGGCGTCGGCGGGCCGCTCCCCCGCCAGCACGGCGCCGACCTGGTCGAGGCCGACGGTGGCGGCGACGAGCGGGCGGGGGTCGACGTCGCCGGCGGCGTAGGCGCGGATCGTGGCGGCGAGGCCGGGTGACGCCGAGAGGATCCCGACCGCGGTGACGTCCTTGAGCGCCAGGATCCGGGTGTCGATCGTGCTGGGGCTGCCGGCCAGCCCGATGTAGACGACGCGGCCGGACGGCTCCACCAGGTCCAGTGCGCGGGCCGGCAGCGTCGCGGCGTTGGAGGCGTCGACCACCGCGTCGAAGGGCACGTCGGGCAGGGTGTCCGCGGTCCAGGCGTTCGCGAACCCCAGCCCGCGGACGACGTCGAGGGCGAGGCCGAGCACGTGCACCTCCGCGCCGGCGGCCCGCACGAACATGGCCGTCAGGAGTCCGATCGTGCCGGGGCCGAGCACGAGCACCCGGCCCCCGGCCGCGCCTCGGCCGCCCGCGCCGCCCGTAACGCGTTGCCACCCGGCTCGACCAGCGCTCCGAGCACGGCGTCCACGGAGTCGGGCAGCGCGTGCAGCGACGTCGCCGGCACGGCGAGCCGCTCGGCGAGCGCGCCGTCGCGGCCGCCGCGGATGCCGACCTCCTGCCGCTGCCCGCACACGTGCTGGTGACCGCGCCGGCAGCGCCGGCAGGTGCCGTCGCCGAGCATCGTGTCGCCCGTGACGCGCCGCCCGACCCAGCCCGCGTCGACGCCCGCACCCACCGCGGAGACGGTGCCCGCCCACTCGTGGCCCAGGCGCATCGGGAAGTGCGCGTGTCCCTGGTGCAGGTAGGCCATCTCACCGGTGAAGAACTCGACGTCGGTGCCGCACACGCCCACCCGCTCGACGTCCACGACGACCTCGCCCGGCCCGGCGACGGGCACGGGCACCTCGGCCACGGCGCACTCGCCGGGCCCGACGAGGACCGCGGCCCGCATGGTGGTGGCGGAGGTGGGGCCCATGGGGCCATTGTGTCGAGGTGGAGCTCCGCAGCACTCACTGGTACGCAGGCGAGGACCGCAACGCCTACATCCACCGGGCCTGGATGCGCCGCGGCCTGCCCGGCGACGCGTTCACCGGACGTCCGCAGATCGCGATCGCCAACACCGCCTCGGACCTGACCCCGTGCAACGCGCACCTCACCGAGGTCGCCGCGTCGGTGCGCAACGGCGTCTACGAGGCGGGCGGCATCCCCCTCGAACTGCCCGTGGTGTCGCTCGGCGAGACCAACGTGCGCCCCACCGCGATGCTCTGGCGCAACATGGCCGCGATGGCCACCGAGGAGATGCTCCGGGCCAACCCGATCGACGCCGTCGTGCTGCTCGGTGGGTGCGACAAGACCATCCCGTCGCTGCTCATGGCGGCCGCCTCGGTCGACATCCCCGCCGTCGTGGTCCCGGGCGGGCCGATGCTCACCGGCACCTTCCGGGGCACCCCGCTGGGCTGCGGCACCGACGTGTGGCGGCTGTCGGAGGAGGTCCGGGCCGGCACCCTCACCCAGGAGGCGTTCTCCCGCTCCGAGTCGTCCATGATCCGCAGCCGCGGGCACTGCAACACCATGGGCACCGCCTCCACCATGGGCCTGGTCGCCGAGGCCCTGGGCACGGTGATCCCCGGCGTCGCCGGCACCCCCGCGCCCGACAGCCGGCTGCTCGAGGCCGCGCACGGCACCGGACGGCTGATCGTCGAGATGCTCGCCGCCGACCGGCGCCCCAGCACCTTCCTGACGAAGGCCTCCTTCCACAACGCGATCGTCGCGCTCGCCGCCATCGGCGGCTCCACCAACGCCGTGGTCCACCTGCTCGCGATCGCCGGACGCCTCGGGATCGAGCTGGGGGTGGACGACTTCGACCGGATCGGCTCCCGCGTGCCGGTGCTCGTGGACCTGCAGCCCGCGGGCCGGTTCCTCATGGAGGACCTGCACCGCGCGGGCGGGCTCCTCGCCGTGCTGCGCGAGGTCCGCGACCTCCTGGATCCGACCGCGCTGACCGTGACGGGGAAGCCCCTGGTCGACCACCTCGACGACACCCCGATCTTCGACACCGAGGTCATCCGGCCCCGCACCGCGCCGCTGGTGGCCGAGGGCGGCATCGCGGTCCTGCGCGGCAACCTCGCCCCCGACGGCGCCCTGATCAAGCCCGCGGCCGCGTCGCCGCACCTGCTGCAGCACCGCGGCCGGGCGATGGTCTTCGACTCCATCGAGGACTTCCACGCCCGCATCGACGACCCCGACCTCGACGTGGACGCCGACTCGGTGCTGGTGCTGCGCGGCTGCGGACCGAAGGGCTACCCCGGGATGCCCGAGGTGTCGAACATGCCGCTGCCCCGCAAGCTGCTGGAGCAGGGCGTGCGCGACATGGTGCGGGTCTGCGACGGCCGCATGAGCGGCACCGCCTACGGCACCGTCGTCCTGCACGTCGCCCCCGAGGCCGCCGCCGGTGGACCGCTGGCCCGCGTGCGCACCGGCGACGTCATCGTCCTCGACGTCGCCGCCCGCCGCATCGATGTCGAGACCGACGACCTCGACGCCCGCACGCCGAGCACCGCGGGCTTCGCGAACCCGCGCCGCGGCTGGGAACGGCTCTACGTCGACCACGTCCAGCAGGCCGACACCGGAGCCGACCTCGACTTCCTCGTCGGCTCCAGCGGGTCCGAGGTGGGCCGCGAATCACACTGAGCGGGCCCCGACCCGGGACCTTGGCCCGTAGCGGCGCCGCGACCCCTCCCCGGACGATGCGGCGGAGTCACCGTCCGGCCCGTTCCCGCGGCGCCGGCCCGCCCGCTGCCCGAGGAGCCCCGTGGCCCACCCCGTCCGCGCCCGTCCGGACCTGGCCCTGATCGACGCCTACTGGCGCGCGGCCAACTACCTGTCCGTCGGCCAGATCTACCTGCTCGACAACCCGCTGCTGCGCGAGCCGCTGCTCGCCGAGCACGTCAAGCCGCGGTTGCTGGGCCACTGGGGTACCACGCCCGGGCTGAACCTGCTCTACGCCCACATGAACCGGTGCATCGCCGAACGCGACCTGGACGCGATCTACGTGACCGGCCCCGGCCACGGCGGGCCCGGGCTGGTGGCCAACGCCTACCTGGAGGGCACCTACAGCGAGGTGTACGCCGCCATCGGCCGTGACGAGGACGGGATGCGCGCGCTGTTCCGGCAGTTCTCCTTCCCCGGTGGCATCCCCAGCCACGTCGCGCCGGAGACGCCGGGCTCCATCCACGAGGGCGGCGAGCTCGGCTACGCGCTGCTGCACGCCTACGGCGCCGTGCTCGACAACCCGGACCTGGTGGCGCTGTGCGTCGTCGGCGACGGGGAGGCCGAGACCGGTCCGATGGCGGCGAGCTGGCACTCCGACAAGTTCCTCAACCCGGCCACCGACGGCGTCGTGCTCCCGGTGCTGCACCTCAACGGCTGGAAGATCGCCAACCCGACGGTGCTCGCCCGCATCCCCGAGCCCGAACTCGTGCAGCTCATGCGCGGCTACGGCTACGCGCCGCACATCGTGGCGGGTGACGACCCGGCGGCCGTCCACGAGGACCTCGCCGCCACCCTGGACGCGGTGCTCGACGACATCGCGGAGATCCAGGCCGCCGCCCGCAGTGGCCGGAGCAGCGCCCGCCCGGCCTGGCCGATGATCGTGCTGCGCACCCCGAAGGGCTGGACCGGCCCGAGGACCGTCGACGGGCTGCCCGTCGAGGGGACCTGGCGCTCCCACCAGGTGCCACTGGCCGAGACCCGGACGAACGCCGGGCACCGCGCGCAGCTCGAGAAGTGGATGCGCAGCTACCGCCCCGAGGAGCTGTTCGACACGACCGGGCGCCTGGTCCCGGAGCTCGCGGCCCTGGCCCCGACGGGCCCGCGCCGGATGAGCGCCAACCCGCACACCAACGGCGGCCTGCTGCTGCGCGACCTCGCGATGCCCCCGTTCCGCGACCACGCCGTCACCGTGGAGCGGCCGGGGATCGCCTCCAGCAGCGCCACCGGCGTGCTCGGAGGCTTCCTGCGCGACGTCATCACCGCCAACCCCGACCGGTTCCGCCTGATGGGCCCCGACGAGACCGCGTCCAACCGGCTGCAGGCGGTGTTCGAGACCACCGAGCGGGCCTGGGAGGGCGAGATCCGGCCCGGCGACGACCACCTCGCCCCCGCCGGCCGCGTGATGGAGGTGCTCTCGGAGCACCTGTGCCAGGGCTGGCTGGAGGGCTACCTGCTCACCGGGCGCCACGGCCTGTTCACCAGCTACGAGGCGTTCATCCACATCGTCGACTCGATGGTCAACCAGCACGCCAAGTGGCTCAAGACCACCAACCACATCCCGTGGCGCGCCCCGATCGCCTCGCTGAACTACCTGCTCTCCAGCCACGTCTGGCGCCAGGACCACAACGGGCTGTCCCACCAGGACCCCGGCTTCATCGACCACGTCGTCAACAAGAAGGCCGCCGTGGTGCGCGTCTACCTGCCGCCGGACACCAACACGCTGCTCTCGGTGGCCGACCACTGCCTGCGCAGCCGGCAGTACATCAACGTGATCGTGGCCGGGAAGCAGCCCGCACTGACCTACCTGACGATGGACGAGGCGGTGGCCCACTGCACCCGCGGGCTGGGCATCTGGCCGTGGGCGGGCACGACCGACGGCGAGCCCGACGTCGTGCTGGCCTGCGCCGGTGACGTGCCCACCCTGGAGATCCTCGCCGCGGCCAGCCTGCTGCGGGAGCACCTGCCGGCCCTGAAGGTGCGCGTGGTGAACGTCGTGGACCTGATGCGGCTCGAACCCGAGAGCGAGCACCCGCACGGGCTGTCGGACCGCGACTTCGACGCCCTGTTCACCGCCGACAAGCCGGTGCTGTTCGCCTACCACGGCTACCCGACGCTGATCCACCGCCTGACCTACCGGCGTACCAACCACCACAACATCCACGTGCGCGGCTTCAAGGAGGAGGGCACCACCACGACCCCGTTCGACATGGTGATGATGAACGACCTCGACCGGTTCCACCTGGTCATGGACGTGATCGACCGCGTCCCGGCACTGGGCAGCAGCGCCGCGGTGCTGCGCCAGCAGATGGCCGACGCCCGGCTCTCCGCCCGCGCGTACACCCGCGAGCACGGCGAGGACGACCCCGGGATCGCCGGCTGGACCTGGACCGCATGACGACGGTGCTCGTGGTCAACGCCGGGTCGTCGAGCCTGAAGCTGCGGCTGCTCGACGGGGCCGACGCCCTGGTCCGCCACGCCGACCTGGCCCCGGACGACGACCTCGCCGCGCTGCTGGGCCACTGGCCGGTGCCCGACGTGGTGGGCCACCGGGTGGTGCACGGCGGCACGCGGTTCACCGGGCCCGTCGTCGTCGACGCGGGTGTGCGTGCCGAGCTGGAGGAGCTCACCGATCTGGCCCCGCTGCACCAGCCGAAGAGCCTCGCCGCGCTCGACGCCGTCACCGCGCTGCTGCCCGGGGTCCATGCGGTGGCGTGCTTCGACACCGCGTTCCACGCGACGATCCCGGCCGCCGCCTCGACGTACGCGGTGCCGCGGGAGTGGCGGGAGCGCTGGGCGATCCGCCGCTTCGGCTTCCACGGCCTGTCGCACGCCTGGTGCGCGGTGCGGGCGGCGGAGCTGGTGGGCCGGCCCGTCGAGGACCTGCGGATGGTCACCTGCCACCTGGGTGCCGGGGCGTCGCTGGCGGCGGTGCGGGGTGGGCGCAGCGTCGACACGACCATGGGGTTCACACCGCTGGACGGGCTGGTGATGGCCACGCGGTCGGGGTCGGTCGACCCGGGGCTGGTGCTGTGGCTCGAGGAGCACGAGCATCTCACCCCGCACGAGGTGGCGACGGCGCTGGAACGGCGCTCGGGCCTGCTGGCCCTGGCCGGCACCGCGGACATGCGCCAGGTGGAGACCCGCGACGACCCCGACTCCGTCCTCGCCCGCGCCGTCGTGCACCACCGGCTCGTGGGCGCCGTAGCGGCCATGGCGGCGGCCACCGGCGGGCTCGACGTGCTGGCGTTCACCGGCGGGGTCGGCGAGCACTCACCCGGCGTGCGCGGCCGGGCCGCGGCGGGACTCGGGTTCCTCGGGGTGTGCGTCGACGACGCGCGCAACGCGGGCGCGACGGGCGACACCGAGATCACCGCTCCGGGCGCCGCGGTGCGGACCGTCGTCGTCGAATCGCGGGAGGACCTGCAGATCGCGCGCCTCACCCGGCCGCTCGTAGGCTGAGGCCCATGGACAAGGCATCGTTGATCAGCGAGGACGAGCGGAAGACCCTGACCGAGGCCCGCGACCGGATCCGGGCCGAGTTCCTCTTCTCCCACGACCACCGCCCGCCCACCACCGGGCGCGGCATCCACCACACGGCGCTGATCTGCCGCGACGTGGAGACCACCGTGGAGTGGTACCAGAACGTCGCCGGTTTCCCGGTCACCGTGCTGTTCGAGAACCGGGACCTCGCGGGGTCCACGCACTTCTTCTTCGACGTCGGCAACGGCAACTGCCTGGCGTTCTTCGACCTGCCCGGCGTCGAGCCGCAGCCGTACGCGGAGGTGCTGGGCGGCCTGCACCACCTCGCGATCTCGGTGCCCGAGCAGCAGTGGCACGAGATCCGCGCCCGGCTCGACGATCGCAAGATCGAGTACTTCGTGCACTCCGAGGTGTCGATCTACACCCAGGACCCCGACGGCGCACGCATCGAGTTCATCCACGACCCGCTGGGCGAGATGTACGGCGAGCCGACGGTCTGATCGGCAGTCGAACTGCACCAGCGGCACAACCGGTGCTCGTCGTCGACGGGACGGTGGCCGGGGTGTGGGAGCAGGCCGAGACGCTCACGGTGCACCCCTCCGGACCACTGCCGGCCGCGGTCCGCCGCGCCGTCGAACGGGTCGCGCCTGCGACCAGCGCGCGGAACAGCCCGCGGCCCCGCCACTCGGGCAGCGTTCCGCCGCCCCACAGGCCGGCGAAGTCGGTGCCCGCGCAGAACTCCACGCGCCCGGCCGACACGGCACGGTCACCCGCCACCGCGACCACGGCCGCCACGGTCGAGCGCCTGGCGAGAACCGATCGGCCCACCACCGAGTGGTCGCCGCCGAACACCGCGTCGTGAACGGACACGAGCGCGGCGGCCCCGCGGGCGTCGACGACCTCCACCAGGTCGACGCCCGCGGGCGGCGGCACATCCAGCGCGAGATCGGCGATCTCGGCCACGAGCAGGGTCTCGGCGGGTTCCGGCCTGAACCCGGCGGCGACGAGCCGGTCGGGAAGGTCCGCCGGCTCGTCGTGGGAGTAGTGCTTCCACTCCCACGACCCCGTCCCGGCGAACCGGCGGACCTGTTCGGCGATGGCCGCGTCGGCGGTGTCGGCGGACAGGTCGCTCCAGGTCACCCCGCGCCACCCGTCCTCGACGGTCCCGCGCCGTACCTGCTCGTCGTAGGCCGCGAGCACCGCCTGCGGATCCACGGACGTCAGCCCGCGGAGACTCCCGCGCCCCGGACGGCCAGCGGCGCGCCTGCCAGGTCCTCCTCGTTGCAGAGCAGCTTGACCTCGTAGTACGGGGCACCGTCGCTGTCGTCGTAGTCGAGATGGACCGCGATCACGTCGAGCGGCTCACCCAGCCACGTCTGCGCCTCACGCAGCCAGGCGGCAGACCGTTCGAGCGCCGTGGGCAGGTCGTCGTCGCGGAACTGGACGGGGCGGTAGGGAACCTGCTGCACCTCGTCGCGGGTGTGCGAGGGCCGTGGGAGGTCCACGGCCAGCCCGGCGTCGTCGAGGCTCAGATGGACAGTCTCTTCACTCACCCGAACAGAGTGGCGTGGCCTCCCGGAGTGGGCAAGCCCGGCCCCTCGCCTCACCGCTATCGTTGGTCTTACGGCCGTAAGGTCAGACCGATTGCCGGGAGTGACGACCGACCCACGCCGCGCAGCCCGACGAGTTCACCGAGGTCGTCTACGAGGTCGAGAACGGCCTCGCGACCATCACGATCAACCGGCCGGACCGCTACAACGACTTCCGCGTCCGCACCGTCGACGAGCTCGTCCGGTCCTCCGCGTACGCCTGGGCCGACGACCAGATCGGCACGATCTGCCTCACTGGCGCCGGGGGAAGGCACGCCAATCGGCACGATGCGGCACGGCGTCCTCGGGCCGCGCTACGCCTACGACGGCCTGACGGACCCGGTCTTCCGGTCGCAGGTGGTCGCACTGCTCCGCGGCGAGGTGCTCCCGCAGGCGCAGTCGGCGTCCGACAGCGTCGACCGCGAGGTGCGCGTCGCGATCGCACCCGGCGCCACCGCCGTGGAGCTGGTGCGCAGGCTCGACGCCGTTGCCGAACCCGACCTCCCCGGGGCCGTGTCGGCACCCTGGCGCGATCCGGACGGGGTGCAGAAGCGGAGCGTGGTCCTGCGCGCCCGCTGAGGAGTGCCGGCGTCGGCAGAAGGCCCTCCGACCTCGACGAACGGCACACATACGAACGTCTGTTCGAGTAGAATCGGAGGCATGTCGACCAGCCGCCTCGCACCCGCGAGCCGCCTCCTCACCGAGGCGGTCGACGCCCTCGGGGCGGCTGCCGAATCCGATACCGAACTACTCGCGGCGCTCACCGTCGGTGAGGGCGCGCGACGCCGGCTCGACCGCCTCACCGTCCACGCCGTCGCCACCCTGCAGCGCCGAGGCGCGTTCGGGGAGCGCGGCTACAGAACCGCTGCCGCCGCACTCACCGATCTCCTGAGCTGTGACTGGGCCGAGGCACGCCGGTTCGTCATCGCCGCCGATCAGGTCTGCGACCGCGTCGGCATCGACGGAGCGGCCCTGCCACCCCTACTGCCGGCCACCGCGGCGATGTTCGAGGACGGTAGGGCGAGCACGCGGCACGTGGAGGTCGTCGCGAAGGTGCTCGGCACCGACGCCGCCGGGCGGCTCTCACCGTCGACGTGGGCGGAGGCCGAGACCGTTCTCGCCGCCCGGATCCCGGACCTCACGCCGTCGCACCTGCTCGCCGTCGGCACGGCCTTGATCGACGCCCTCGACGAGGACGGTGCCGAACCCGACGACCGCCCGCGCCCGTCGGTGAACGAGCTCCACATCCGCCGCCACCGCGGCGCACCCGGCGGGAAGATCACGGGCCGGTTCGACGACGCCGCGCTGTTCGACGCTGTCGCCACCGCCATCGACGCCCGCTCCACGCCGGTCACCGGCGACGACGAACGCACGGCGCCCCAACGTCAGACGGAGGCACTCGCCGACATCTGCACCCAGGTGCTGACCCACGGCGACGTGCCCGAGTGCGGCGGCCGCCGGCCACACCTGAGCGTGATCATCCGACTGGAGGATCTCGAGACCCGGGCCCGGTCGGCCACGCTCGACTTCGGCGGTACCGTCTCCCCCGAGTCCCTGCGGATGCTCGCGTGCGACGCCGGCGTCGTCCCGATCGTGATGAACGGCCGGGGCCAGCCGCTCGACGTGGGCCGCCTGACAAGGGTGGTCCCGGAGGGCATCCGCCGGGCTGTGGCGGCCCGCGACCGCGGCTGCGCCCGCTGCGGGCGGCCGCCGTCCTGGTGCGAGATCCACCACGTGCTCCCCTGGGAGAACGACGGCGAGACGTCGGTGGAGAACTGCGTGATGCTCTGCCGCGTCTGCCACCGGCTGATGCACCACAGCGAATGGCAGGTGCGGATCACCGACGGTCGCCCGGAGTTCATACCGCCCGGCTGGATCGACCCGGACCGAAGACCCCGATTGCGCCCCTTCTTCCTCGGCGCCGCCTGATCACGCCTCGTTCGCGCGCCGCAGGATCTCCTGGATGAGGTCGGTCTTGGCGTCAGCGTAGGCGTTCATGTCCGGCCAGTCCCGCCGCACCCAGTCACTGCCCACCCGCCGATCAGCTCCACCCCGGCAGTGTCACACCTCGACGGGCTTGCCCAGCTCCCGCTGGATGCCGGTGACCGTCTGGTTGCCCAGCTTCTCGAACTCCAGCTGCATCACAGGTGCCCCGAGCTTGGCCATGCCGTGCAGCTCGACCGTGGCGTCGTAGGTGATCTCCGACCCCGAGCCGTCCGGGCGGACGGTGATGATGTCGTGGGCGGTCGCGGTCTTGTTCTCGCCGACGAGCTCGATGCGCTCGTCGTCGCGGTGCTCGAGGCGGTAGTCGAGCTCGGTCTCGACGCCCAGGATCTTCGACGTGTTGTGCCACACCGCCCCGACCTGCACCGGGCCGCTGTCGGTGCGGGTGCAGGACACGGTGCCCGGGTCCCAGGCGGTGGCGTTGGCGAAGTCGGAGAGGTACTCGAGTGCCTTCTGGGGCGGGGTGGTCACGGTGAAGGTGCGCACGACGTGGACCATCAGGCCACCGGTCCGTTCGTTGTGGACGTCATGCTCTGCCGGTTAGCCGGTGGGCGGGGTTTCAAACACGGGGGCGTCGATCTCGCGACGGAACACCTCATCCGCGTCGACACCCATCGACGCGACGTTGCCGGCCCAGCTCCTGCTCGTCAACGGCTCGATCACGGCACCGGTCGACCGCACCGTCCCGCTCTCGGAGGCCGCGGCCGCGTTGCGCCATGCCGAGGGGGGCGGCCTGTCCGCACGACGTCGTACCGCTCCCGCATGCGCGCGGTCCACGGGCCACCGTGGAGCTCGCTGATCTTCACCGGCGGGTTCATCGGCACGTGGCCGCGGTGCTCGGCCCACCGGCCGGCACCACGTCGTGGGCGCCCGACGCGATCGGCGCCGAGCCCATCTCGATGGCGGCCGGGCGGACCCGCAGCGCCGGTCGAGCGAGAAGGCGTTCGCCTAGTAGCTCCTCGGCAGGCCGAGGACGTGCGAGCCCAGGTAGTTGAGGACCATCTCCTGCGGCAGTGGCGCGATCTTCAGCAGCCGCGCCTCGCGGAAGTAGCGGGCCACGTTGTACTCCTCGGAGTACCCCATCCCGCCGTGCGTCTGCAGGGCCCGGTCGGCCGCCTCGAAGCCGGCGTCGGCGCACAGGTACTTGGCCGTGTTGGCCTCACGTCCACACGGTCGGCCCTGGTCGTAGAGCCAGGTGGCCTTGCGCAGCATCAGCTCGGCGGCGTCGAGGCGGGCGAGGGAATCGGCCAGCGGGAACTGCAGTCCCTGGTTCATGCCGATCGGGCGGCCGAACACCTCGCGCTCGTTGCCGTACCTGACCGCGGTGTCCAGCGCGACCCGGCCCAGCCCGAGCGCCTCGGCGGCGATGAGCATCCGCTCGGGGTTGAGGCCGTCGAGGATGTAGCGGAAGCCCTGGCCCTCCTCGCCGACGCGATCCTCCACGGGGATGCGCAGGTCGTCGATGAACAGCTCGTTGGACGAGACGGCGTTGCGGCCCATCTTCGCGATCGGGCGGATGTCGACGTGCGCGCGGTCGAGGTCGGTGAGGAACAGCGTCATGCCGTCGGTCTTCTTCGCGCTGTCGGAGAACGTCGTGGTGCGCGTCAGCAGCAGGATCTTCTCCGACTCCTGCGCCTTGGAGATCCACACCTTGCGCCCGTTGACGATGTAGGAGTCCCCCACGCGCTTCGCGAACGTGGTGATCTTCGTGGTGTCCAGGCCCGCGCCCGGCTCGGTGACCCCGAAGCAGACGTGCAGGCTGCCGTCGACGATGCGCGGCAGCGTGCGCTGCTTGAGCTCCTGCGAGCCGTGCAGGATCACCGGGTGCATGCCGAAGATCGACATGTGGATCGAGCTGGCCGCGTTCATGCCCCCGCCCGAGCGCGACACCTCCTCCAGGATGATCGACGCCTCGGTGATGCCGAGCCCGTGGCCGCCGTACTCCTCCGGGGTGGTGACGCCGAGCCAGCCGCCCGACGCGAGCGTGTCGTAGAACTCGGTGGGGAACTCGTGCGCCCGGTCCTTCTCCATCCAGTACCTGTCGTCGAACGTCCCCGCGAGCTCGGCCACCGCCTTGCGGATGGTCACCTGGTCGTCCGTCAGCTCGAAGTCCACGGGTCCACCGTAACAAAGGACTGACCAAATCACACCAGGTGCAACGCCTCCGCGATGCGCTCCAGCCGATGGTGCCGTGGATGGTCAGCCGAGCGCGTCCCCCACCGGGACCAGCAGCCGGCGGGCGCGGTCGGCGAGCCCACCACCGCGACCGTCCAGGTCCTCGGGCTGCTCCTCGGACAGTTCCCACCGCCCGGAACGCTCCCTGCTACTTTGGGTCGGACCTTTGGACCAGAGGAGCAGCATGACGGCGGACAGATCGGCGATCAGGCTCTCGCCGATGGAGGTGCCCAAGGCCTCCGACGTACTCGCGAACGAGCTGCGCGAGCGCATCCTCTCCGGCGACTTCCCCGAGGGCACGCCGCTGCCGCCCGAGCGCGAGCTCGTGGTGCAGACCAGGATGAGCCGCACCACCGTGCGCGAGGCGCTGCGCGTCCTCGAGGTCCAGGGCCTGATCCGCATCAAGGCCGGCCGGGCCGGCGGCGCGTTCGTGCAGCAGCCGGGCGAGGAGTCGGTGGCCAACTCCCTGGAGCTGCTCATCCGCGGCCGCCAGATCCGGCTCGCCTCGGTGCACGAGACCCGCGAGGCCATCGAGCCCACCTGCGCCCGGCTCGCCGCGATCAACCGCATGCCCGGCGACCTGGCGCGCCTCGACGCGGCCGACGTCGCCATCGCCGGGAGCGGCAGCCTCGAGGCCTTCCTGCAGGCCAACCTCGACTGGCACATCGGCGTGGCCACGGCCGGCCACAACGAGATCCTGACCGGCATCATGATCGCGCTGTCGCGCGCCATCTACACCGTGACCCACAACGAGGGCTTCGTGAACGACGAGGTCCGCGCCATCACGGTCCGCGCGCACCGGTCCGTCACCCGGGCCATCCGGGAGAAGGACCCCGACGCCGCGGTCCGCCGGATGACCCGCCACGTGCACGCCTACGCCGCCGCGGCGCTCGCGGTGGAGGAGCGCACCGCCATCACCGTCCCCCCGGTCGAGTAGCAGGGTCATCCGCGCGGCAGCCCGCAGTCAGGCTCCGCCCGGGGCCAGCAGCATCCCGGTGGTCGCATCCACGAGCGCGTCGCCCACCGCCGCCCAGGACGGCGGGTGGGGGGAGCAGCCCACGGCGAGGGCCCGTTCCCGCTCCGCGCACGTGTGCACGATGGCGTAGAGGGCCATCTCGCCGCGGATCGCCATCGCCGACGCCGACACCCCGGCCGGGGACGCCGCCGCGACGGCCGCGAGGACGTCGCGCATCACCTCCGACGAGCCGGCCTGCCAGAGCAGGTGCTCGCGCAGCGTCGGGTCCGCGATGACGTGGGCCGCGAACCGCGCGTACCAGCTCGGGACGCCGATCTCGTCGAGGTGCTCGGTGAGCGGGCGCACGAGGCACTCCACGTGGTGGCGCAGGTCGTCGGCGCCGGCGCGCTCCCGCATCTCCCGGCGGCGCCGGTCCATCGGCTCGAAGTGCCGCGCGAGGACCGCGCGCACCACATCGCCGCGGTCACCGATGTGGTACCCCACGGCCGAGTTGTTGGCCTGCCCGGCGGCCTCGGCGATCCGGCGCTGCGTGGCCCCGGCCAGCCCGTGCTGCGCGACGAGGCGCTCGGCGGCGTCGAGCAGCCGCTCCCGCGTGCCGGTCACCATCGCACGGGTACCTCCTCGATGCCCCCGACGATGAGCCCCTGCCGGCTGCGCAGCTCGCCCGGCTCCACCGCCAGCTCGAGCGAGGGCAGCCGCTCGAGCAGGGTGGCCAGCACGGTCTGCAGCTCGACGCGGGCCAGCGCCTGGCCGATGCACGAGTGCGGGCCCGCCCCGAAGGCGAGGTGCGGGTTGGGCGCGCGGCGCAGGTCCATGTCGTCGGCGCCGGTGAACGCGCGCTCGTCGCGGTTGGCCGACGCCATGCTGGAGACGACCGTGGTGCCGGCCGGGATCGTCGTGCCGCCCAGCTCGATCTCCTCGGAGACGTAGCGCGGCATCCCGAAACCCGGGTTGGCGTCGAAGCGCAGCGCCTCCTCCACCGCGGAGCGCACCAGCGAGGGGTCGGCCACCAGCGCCTCCCACCGCTCACGCCGCGACAGCAGCATGCCCAGCATCTTGCCGATCATGTTGGCGGTGGTCTCGTGGCCGGCGATGAGCAGCCCCTGACCGGTGACCACGAGCTCCGTCTCGGACATGCTGCCGTCCTGGGCGTCGACGGCCGCCGCGAGCTCGGAGAGCAGGTCGTTGCCGGGGTTCGCCCGCTTGGCCTGCACGTGGGCCACCATGTAGGCGGAGAACTCCTTGCCCGCGGCGTCCACCTCCGCCTGGTCGTACCGGCTCAGGTTGAGCATGGTGTCCGACCAGTGGGCGAAGCGGGCCTGGTCCTCACGCGGCACGCCGATCAGCTCGCAGATGACCGCCACCGGCAGCGGGAAGCCCAGCGCCGCACCGATGTTCGCGGGGGCACCGGACTCCACCATCGCGTCGATCAGCTCGTTCGCGATCTCCTCGATGCGCGGCCTGAGCTCCATCACCCGCTTGACCGTGAACGCCCGGCCGACCAGGCGCCGCCACCGCGTGTGGCCCGGGCCGCCCATCATGGATCCGGCCGCGTCGTCGTCGGTCTCCTCCGACCTCCGCCGGCTGAAGACGCCGCCGTCGTCGGTGGTGGAGACCTTCGCCGCGTCGTCGGCCACGAGGTCGCGGGTGAACCGCGGGTCCGACAGCAGCGCCCGGACGTCCTCGTAGCGGGTGACGAGCAGCGTCTCGTCACCGCTCGCCATGCGGACCGTCGCGACCGGGCAGTGGTCGCGCAGCTCGGCCCACTCGGGCGGCGGCTCCAGCGCGGTCGGGTTGGCGAACGGGTAGAGCGGAGCCGGAGTGGCACTGTCGGAGGACATGCGCCTACGTTAAGACAGTCGCTTGAACGCACTACCGTGAACCTGGATGCCCGGCGGCCGCGGTCACGGCCTGGTAGGCACCAGCCGGTAGACCGCGCCTGCCTGGTCGTCGGTGATGTAGACCGCGCCGTCCGGGCCCGCCACGGCGGCGACCGGACGGCCCCACCGGGAGCCATCGGCCGCCTGGAACCCGCCGACCAGGGTCTGCTGCCGGCCGAGCCCTCCGTTCTCCCACGGGAAGAACGACACCTCGGGCGCGCGGGGCGGAGAGGCGTTCCAGGACCCGTGCACGCCGACGAGCGCGCCCCGGGCGTACGCACCGGGCAGCGTGCCGTCGACGAACGACAGGCCCAGCGGCGCCGAGTGCCCGCCGAGCGTCTCCTCCACCGGGGGCAGCGTGGCGCAGTCGAGCTTGCCACCGCCCGGGTTGAGCTGCACGTCGTTCGTGAACGCGACGTCGCTCGGGTTCTGGGCACTGCCCGCGACGCCGGGCTGAACGTCGGGGTCCGGGTTGCAGTAGGGCCAGCCCAGGTTGCGGCCGGGGGTCAGCTTCGCCAGCGCCTCGGCCGGGTGGTCGCGGACGTAGGCCGCGATCACCTTCCCGAACGAGGACCCCGACGTCTCGCCGTACGGACGGTCGAACGGGTAGGCGACGTTGTCGCGGTTGTTGACCGCCGTCCACACGGCGCCGTCCGGCGCGACGGCCAGGCCCGTGCCGTTGCGGACACCGACCGCGTACGGCTCGGGCGCACCGCCGCCGGGCGGGATCCGGAGGATCGACGCGCGGGGCGGGCTGGCCGTGAGGTCGCCGACCGAGACGTTGCCGGTGGAGCCGACGGAGACGTAGACCGCACCGTCCCGGCCGACGGCCACGCTCTTGAGCGCGTGTGCGTAGGCGCCGCGCAGGTCCGGGCTCTTCGCGTCGGGCAGGCCGGTGACGACGGGCCGCGGCGCGGTGGCCGCACCGGACGCGTACGCGTAGGCGTCCACCCGGTCGCTCTGGGCGACGTAGAGCGTCGACCCGGCGAACGTGAGCCCGTGCGGCTGGTCGAGCCCGGACAGCAGCACCGAGGTGGTGGCGGCGCCGCGGCCGTCGGGCACGAGCCGCAGCACCGAGCCCTGCGCGGGCACGGAGACCAGCAGCGACCCGTCCGGCGCGAACGCGGCGAGCCGGGCCGAGGGCACCCGTGCGAACACCGACATCGTCCATCCCGGCGGGACGAGCGTCCGGCGGGGCTGGTCGAAGGGAGCGGCGGCCATCGCGGCCGGGACGTTCACGCTGACCGGCACCAGGTCCACGGGCGCGGCGGCGGTGGGCGCCGCGGCCACGGGGGCGGCGGAGGGGGTCGAGCCTGCAGCGAGGACCGCCACGAGCGCGACCACCACCAGCGTGCGCAGTGACGTCATACCAGGCAGGCCTCCGGATCGGATCGAGGCCTCCAGTCTCGCGCGGCGGGCGGCCCTCAGCGACCGGACAGGAACGACACCGCCTCGTCGAGGGCGAGGTCGGTGAGCGCGGGATCGTGGCGCGCACCCACGTCGCGCATGAACGCGTGCTCACCACCGGCGTAGACGTGCAGTTCGAGGTCGGTCAGGCCCGCGGCGTACAGGGCCGAGACCACCTGCAACCGGGCGTCCGGGGGCACGTGCGGGTCTCGTGACCCGAACACGACCATCAGCCGGCCACCGATGTCCGCGGCGCGCGCCAGCGATCCCGCGTCGGCATCCGCGCCGAGCGCCCCGTCCTGCAGGCCCGTCGGGTAGAAGCACACCGTCGCCTCCACCCGCGGGTCCAGCGCCGCGCGGAACGCCAGGTGGCCACCGATGCAGAATCCCGCCGCGAACAGCCGCTCGACGTCGGCGCGGCCCTGCAGGTGGTCGAGCACGGCCACCCGGTCGGCGTCGAACTGCGCGGTGGTGGTGGCCGCGGCACCCGCCAGGCCCGCCTTCTTCCCCGCGTCGTCGAACTCCAGTGCCACCCCGGCCAGCTCGCCGTGCGGGTAGGTCTCCGGCACGCACACCAGGAACCCGGCCGACGCGAGCCGTCGGGCGCTGCGCAACGTCGACTCCGCGAGCTGGAAGATGTCGGTGTAGAGCAGTACAGCGGGCCACGGGCCGCCGGCCGTCGGGCTGATCAGCACCGTGCGGATGTCGCCGTCCGGTGCGGGGACGCGCAGTCGCTCCTCGTGCAGCATCACAGCGCGCAATCTAGGCCGAGCCGCGGACGGCCGGCGCGGTGGGGAGCTCCACCGGCTCAACGGTCTCGCGCCCACCCATCGGGCTGCTCGCCGACCGCCCCGTCGCGCGCACCCCCGTCGCCGCCGGCGACGCGTGGTCGTGCACCTCCGGGGTTGATCCTGACGCGACGTCAGGTCCTACCGTCGCGCCCATGACGGAGGACGACGTGATCGCGCTGGTGAGATCGCTGCCCGGGGCCCGGGCCGACACGGTCGGCGAGGGCAGTGGGGCACCGGAGATCGCGTGGGGCGACACGTTCGCCTACGTCGATCCGGAGGACCGCCGGCATCTCGAGCGGTGGTTCCCTCCGTGCCCGCCCGACCGGCACCGCGAGATCGCCGCCGCGTACCTCGGCTCCGATGACGGCGACTCCGACGGCGACTCGGCGTGGGAGGACATCGCCCCGGGCTACACGCGCTACGTCGCCGACGCGATCATGGCGAACTCCCGCCGGCAGGAGGACCCCTCTTCCGCCGCCGCCCCATCGTCGCCCAGAGTTGGTCCGTGACCCGTGTGACGCTGGAGGCCTTCCGGCCGAGCCGTCGCGTCACCCACCGCGACGAGTCCCGTCGTCCGGCCGCGTAGTGCGACCACCCTCCATCCCGGCCGCCCCGCGGCCGCGGCGTGCACCGATCCGGCGCACGACAAGGAGGACTCCGACCGTCGCAACCTCACGCTGACATCCGCATCGTGCCCCGGCCGCAGGACGCGTGAGCTGATCCGCGCTCAGCCCGCCGCCGCCCGCCCCGCCGTGAAGAACGCGGCGACGGCGGCGGCGTCGGGCAGCTCCGCGGCACCGCGGAGGGCGCCGAACGCGGCGTTCCAGAACGGGCCCTCGCGCAGCGTCCACGGTCCGACGTAGGCGTAGGGCTCCTGGTGGCCGGTGTCGCCGGGCGAGACGCCGTAGTTGACCTCGTCGACGGTGACCGCGAGGTCGAAGTGCTCGGGCCAGATCACGGGTTCGGTGCTCGCCCCGGCGAACGCACGCAGGCCGGCGTCACCGCGGTCGAACCAGTCGGCCAGCACCCCGGCCGCCCCCGGGTCGACGGTGAGCTCCTCGCCATCCGCCCAGTCGGCGTGGTCGCCGTAGAGCCCCTCGGGCACACCCGCCGCCAGGCCTGCCGCGGCCGCCACCTCGGCGATCGTCCCGGCCAGCGGCACGCGGTGCTCACCGACGACCAGGTCGGTGCCGTCCACCCGCACCGGGCCCTGCACCTGCGCCAACCCGCCCGGGGACGCGCGCAGGCGGATGGTGCCGCGCTCCCGGTACTGCGGACCGGCCAGCAGGTGCTCGGCCACCGCGTGCAGCGACCGGCGCGTCGCCACCAGCACGTTCTCGTCCATGCCGTGACGCTAGCGCCCCCGGCGGCCCGCCGGCTCCACCGAGTGGCGCGCGTGCGCCGGGAACGCGTCCGTCGTGGTGGCGGACGGCCCCGCACCTCCCGACACCACGACCAGCTCGCGCAGCAGGTCGCGGATCTCGGTGAGCACCTCGGCGTCGGTGGGTCGGCTGTCGCCCACGTCCTCACCGCGGCGCCGGCGCTCCTGCAGCCACTTCAGCGGGTAGACCACGAGGAAGTAGATGACCGCCGCGGTGAGCACGAACGTGATCACCGAGTTGATGAAGGTGGCGTAGTCGAACTGCACGTCATCGACCACGATCTTCCCGGCGAACTCGCCGCCGCCGGAGAAGAGCTGGATGAGCGGTTTGAGGAACGCGTCGGTGAACGCGGTGACCACGGCGGTGAAGGCCGCACCGACCACCACCGCCACCGCGAGGTCCACGACGTTCCCCCGCAGCAGGAAGTCCTTGAATCCCTTCAGCACGATTCCACGGTAGGCGACGCCCTCAGTCCCTCCGCAGCCGCAGGGTGACGATCTGGAACGGCCGCAGCTCCAGGGCCGCGTCCGGTCCGAGCGCGCGTGACGCCGCGAGCGGGCGTTCCAGCAGGTCGGTCCCGGTCACCTCCGCCGCGTCGAACGCCGTGCGCAGCCGGGTGCGGACGCGGCTGCCGTGGGCCTCGTAGAGCCGCACGACCACATCGCCGCTGCGGTCCTCCGCGAGCTTGACCGCCTCGACGACGACGGCGGGGTCGTCGACGGTCACCAGCGGCTCGACGGGTCCGGCGCCCGCACGCGCGCGGAGCGGCAGGTTGATCCGGTAGCCCTCCCGCACCGCGTCGCCGATCGTCGCGCCGACCACGAGCGCGCAGTGCAGCTCGTGCTCGCCCTGGTCGCTCTCGGGGTCGGGGTAGAGCGGGGCGCGCAGCAACGACAGCCGGACGGTCGTGGTGGTGCCGCCGCCGTCGCGGGTCGTGCGCGTGATGTCGTGGCCGTAGGTGGCGTCGTTGGTCACCGCGGCGCCGTAGCCCGTCTCCGCGACGTGGACGAAGCGGTGCGCGCAGGTCTCGAAGCGCGCCCTGTCCCACGAGGTGTTGGTGTGGATCGGTCGCTGCACGTGCCCGAACTGGATCTCCGAGGAGGCCCGGTCGGCGTGCACGTCGAGGGGGAAGGCCAGCTTGAGCAGCCGCTGCCGCTCGTGCCAGTCCACCTTCGTCGCGACGTCCACCCGGCGCGCGCCAGCGACCAGTGCGAACGTCTGCTCCACCGTGGACGCGCCGAACCGGCGGCGGACCCGCACCTCCGCGCGCTGCGGCGTCGTCTCCACGACGTCCACGGACTCCGCGTCGCGCAGGTCGAGCGCCGAGCGGCGGTAGTGGGCGTCGATGTCCCAGGCGTCCCACTGGTTGGGGGTATCACGGTGCAGCTGCAGCAGGCCGCCGGGGGAGGCGAGCACCTCGCGGTCGGCCTCCAGGTCGCGGACGGAGGAGAGCAGCCCGTCGCCGTCGACGACCACGCGGACGAGTCCGTTGTCGAGCACGATGCCCTCGCCGGTCGTCCGCACGGACGCGCCGCCGGCCACCTCCGGTCGCGCGGCACCGAGCGCCGGCACGCCGTCACGGGCGTGCGGGGCGGCGTTGAAGACCAGCGGCACCTCCCCCGGGCCGGCGAGGGCGGCGAGCGCGTCGGCGATCACGCCCTCCAGCTCTTCCGTGATCTCCGCGTGTGCCTGCTCGGCCTCGCGGTGCACCCAGGCGATCGACGAGCCGGGCAGGATGTCGTGGAACTGCAGCAGCAGGACCCGCTGCCACGCCCGTTCCAGCACGTCGTAGGGGTAGGGCTCGCCGCGCTGCACGTGCGCCGCGGTGGCCCACAGCTCCGCCTCGCGCAGCCGGTGCTCGTTGCGCCGGTTGCCGCGCTTCGTGCGGGCCTGGGAGGTGTAGGTGCCGCGGTGGAACTCCAGGTACAGCTCGCCCGACCAGACCGGCGGGTGCGGGTACTCGGCCTCGGCGGCCCGGAAGAAGTCGGCCGGGCTGCCCAGCTCCACCTGCGGGGAGCCCTCCAGCGACCGCGTCCGACGCGCGGCCGCGAGCATCTCGCGGGTCGGTCCGCCCCCGCCATCGCCCCAGCCGAACGGCACCAGCGACCGCGTCGCGCGGCCGGACTCGGCGTACTGGCGCTGGGCGCGGGCGAGCTCGCCGCCCGAGAGCTCCGCGTTGTAGGTGTCCACCGGCGGGAAGTGCGTGAACAGCCGGGTGCCGTCGATGCCCTCCCACGAGAACGTGTGGTGCGGCATCCGGTTGGTCTCGTTCCAGGACGTCTTCTGGGTGAGGAACCAGCGCGAGCCCGCCGCCGCGGCGATCTGCGGCAGCGCGGCGGAGTAGCCGAAGGAGTCGGGCAGCCAGACGTCGAGCGGCTCGACGCCGAACTCGGCGGCGAAGAACTTCTTGCCCGCCACGAACTGCCGCGCCATCGCCTCGCCGCCGGGCATGTTGGTGTCCGACTCCACCCACATGCCGCCGGCCGGCACGAACCGGCCCTCGGCCACCCGTGCGCGGATCCGCTCGAACAGCTCCGGGTAGGTGTCGCGGATCCACGCGTACTGCTGCGCCGAGGAGCAGGCGAACGTCAGGTCGGGGTCGGTGTCCATCAGCGCCAGCACGCCGGAGAACGTGCGGGCGCACTTGCGCACCGTCTCGCGGGTGGGCCACAGCCAGGCCGAGTCGATGTGGGCGTGCCCGGTGGCGAGCACCCGGTGGGCGCTCGCGTAGGCCGGGCGGGCCAGCACGTCGGCCAGCGCGGCACGGCCGTCCGCGGCGGTGCCGGCGACGTCCCAGGGGTCGACGGCGTCGACCATGTCCTCCAGCGCGCGCAGGATCTCCGCTCGGCGCGGCAGATCGGCGGGCAGCTCGGCCAGCAGGCCCCGCAGCGTCCAGACGTCCTGCTGCAGCTCCCACACCTCGACGTCGAGCGCCGCGGCGTCGATGCCGTGGAACCGGTAGAGCGGCGCGTCACCGGCCGTGGCCGGGTCGCCGGACGGGGTCGGGGCGAAGCTCCAGTGCCCGCCGATGTCGGGGTTCGACGACGCCTCCAACCACAGCTCGACCGGGCCCGGCTCGGCGAGCACCTGTCGGCTGCGCGGGTGCAGGCCCTTCACGATGGTCCCGTCGGGCCGGTAGGCGGTGGCCTCCGCCTGGAAGCCGGGCTGTGCCGTGGTCCAGCCGAGCTCGACGGCGACCTCCGCCGTCACCCCGGGCTCGTTCTCCGGCACCTCGCCCGTGACGTGGAACCACGTGGTCCCCCAGGGGCGTCCCCACTCCTGGCCCCGCGCGACGGGCGTGAACTCCTGGGCGACGGCCGTCGCGAACGGCACGGGCTCCCCCGGCGCCGCCCAGGCCGTGACGGTCAGCGGCGTGCGGCGCCGGTAGACCGCGGGGGTGAGGCGTTCGCGGACGAAGCGCTCCAGGCGCATCTCCACCTGGGCCGAGTCGTCGTGCACGGGCGCTCCTTCGTGGCGGATCGGCTGGCGACCCACCCGCGGCGGGTTCGGGCCCGGCGTGGTCCGGCGGCCCGTCGATCACGCCGCCCAGCGTGCCACGGGCCGATCGTCGGATCAGCGTGTCCACGTCGTTGTGGACGATGTCGTCGATCGCGCTCGGCGATCGCGGCGGCGCAGGTCTTCACCGACCCACGGGACGCCACCATCGCCGGGGCCACCGTCGCGAGGGCCACCGTCGCGAGGGCCACCGTCGCGAGGGCCACCGTCGCGAGGGCCACCGTCCCGACCCGCGCCACGGGCCGCGGGCGAGTTCGACGGCCCGCTCTCCGTCGCCCGGCTCGCCACCTGCGTGCGCCTGCCCTGCCTCGCCACCGTCCCGGCAGCTCATCGACCCCGACCGGCCGCCGGCGTCCCTCGCCGGGCAGCCGGCCGCGACCCTCCACGCACTCGTCCGCCCCTGAGCGAGCCGGCGCCGGCCACCGGGCGCTAGGATGGTCGGGAGATCCGATGTCCACTGCCCGCAGCGGTCGTCGCGACCACCTTCCCGTGTGCGGCCTGTTCGGCCCCGCGGCGGCGATCTCCCCCAGATCCCTGGGCCAGGTCGCATCACCACCGCACCACCGTGCGTGTCGGGCCGCCACAGCGGCCCCGATGCGCATCCAGGAGGAGGAGTACGTGGCTCGACGAGGCCAGCCCCAGTCGAGGGCTCGCCGCAGCGCCCCGCCGGACCGACGGCGCGGCGGCCGCGACCGCGGTGGCGACAGCGGCCCCGTGGACGTCATGTCGGTGATGGCGCGCGCCGTCCGGGAGGTCGAGTCGGCCCTGCGCAACAACCGGATGACGCAGTCGACCCGCACGAAGTTCCAGGTCGTGGCCCTGCTGCTGCGCGAGGAGCGCGCCCGGGTGCGCGCCGAGGCCGGCAGCGACCGCCGCCGCGACGAGCAGCTCAAGCGCCTCGACGGGATCGCCACCACGCTGGCGATGACCGCCGTCCGCGACCAGGGCCTCATGGCCATGCTCGACGACGACGCCGTCGTCTCCGACGAGGCGCGGGCCCTCAAGCGGGAGATGCTGCGCAGCGCCGGGCTCGAACCGGCCACCGAGCCGGAGGTCGAGGAGGCCCCGCCGGTCGAGCTCCCGGCCGCTCCCGCCAAGCCCCGCGTGGTGCCGCAGTCGGTGGTCTCGCGGCAGCTGGCCAACCCCTTCCTGGCCCCCGACTTCTCCGCGGCCCGGCCCAGCGCGCCCCGCCCGACGCCGCTGGCCGGCTGGGAGCTGCTCGGCCCGCTGCTCCGCTCGTTCGAGCGCGCCGGCACCGGTGCGTCGGCGTGCATGACGCTGCCCGCGCCGTCGTTCCAGCGGCCGCGGGGCGACCTGGAGCTGATGCCGCACCAGGCGCAGCTGGTGTCCGCGGCGGCCGCGGGCCACCGCACCTTCCTGCTCGCCGACGAGCCGGGCCTGGGCAAGACGGCCCAGTCGCTGCTGGCCGCGGAGGCCGCAGGGGCCTACCCGCTGCTGGTCGTCGTGCCCAACGTCGTCAAGACGAACTGGGTGCGCGAGGCCGGGCTGTGGACCCCGCGGCGCTCCGCCACCGTGATCCACGGCAACGGCGACTCGGTCGACGGCTTCGCCGACATCGTCGTCGTCAACTACGAGGTGCTCGACCGCCACGTCGGGTGGCTCGGCGACTTCGGCTTCCGCGGGATGGTCGTCGACGAGGCGCACTTCATCAAGAACAAGTCCTCCCAGCGCTCGCAGCACGTCCTGCAGCTCTCGCAGCGCATCCGGTCGTTCACCGCGCGGCCGCTGCTGATGGCGCTCACCGGCACGCCGCTGATCAACGACATCGAGGACTTCCTGGCCATCTGGCAGTTCCTCGGCTGGATCGACGACTCCAAGCCGCTCGTCGAGCTGATGGACGCCCTCACCGAGACGGGCCTGACCCCCGCCGACCCGGGCTTCTACGCCGCGGCCCGGCAGTGCGTCGTGGACATGGGCATCGTCCGCCGTCGCAAGATCGACGTGGCGGCCGACATCCCCGCGCGCCGCATCGCCGACCTCCCCGTCGAGCTGGACGGGGCGGCCGGCCGGTCGATCCGCGCGGCCGAGCGCGACCTCGCCCGCCGGATGGTGGCCCGCTACGAGACGGCGCTGGAGAACCGGCGTTCGGGTGCGGTCGTCGAGGGCATCGACCACGATCTCGTGCGCCAGGTGGCCCGGTGGGAGCAGAAGGACGCGGCCGAGGCCAAGTCCGGCGACAACGTGTTCACCATGATGCGGAAGATCGGCCAGGCCAAGGCCGGCCTCGCCGCCGACTACGCCGCCCAGCTCGCCCGCAGCGCGGGCAAGGTGGTGTTCTTCGCCAAGCACGTCGACGTGATGGACACCGCGGAGGAGACGTTCACGGCTGCGGGCGTGCGGTTCTCGTCGATCCGCGGCGACCAGACGTCCACGGTGCGGCAGCGCAACATCGACGCCTTCGTCAAGGACCCGGACGTCGCCGTCGCGGTCTGCTCGCTGACCGCGGCCGGCGTCGGCATCAACCTGCAGGTCGCCTCCAACATCGTGCTCGCGGAGCTGTCCTGGACGGCGGCGGAGCAGACCCAGGCCATCGACCGCAGCCACCGCATCGGCCAGACCGAGCCCGTCACCGCCTGGCGCATCATCGCCGCGCAGACGATCGACGCCCGGATCGCCGGGCTGATCGACAGCAAGGCGGGCCTGGCCGCCCAGGCCCTCGACGGCTCGGAGGACGAGATGGGCTCGTCGGCCGACATCCAGCTCGAGGCGCTGGTCGCCCTGCTCACCGACGAACTGTCAGGAGCCTGAGCGGTAGGGTCGGTTTTCGTGATCACCATCATCGCGACACTCACGTTCAAGCCCGGCACGGGCGCGCAGTTCGCGGCCGGTTTCCCGGCCACCGCCGCGCGGGTGCTCGCAGCCGAGCCGGGCACGCTGCTCTACAAGCTCGTCAGCCTCCGGGACCGGCCCGACACGTACCGGGTGGTGGAGTTCTACGAGTCGCAGGACGCCGTCGACGTCCACATGGCGAACCTGCGCGCGACCCCCAGCACGCTCGGCGACCTGCTCGCCGAGCGGCCGGTGATCGAGCTCCACGACGACGTCAGCTGACACCGAACGCGGCGGCCGGTCCCGATCCGCTCCAACCGATCGAACGGAGGCGACGTCGGCGGCCTCCCACCCGCCAGCCGCGTGCACACCCTCTCTGGGCAGTACAGCTAGTACTCGCCCTTGATGACGAAGAAGGTGCCGCGGATGGTTCCGGCCAGCTTCGACTTCTGGGTCGCGAACTTGAACTTCGACGCGAGCTCCTCGGGCACCGGCATCCCGTCCGAGAGCTTGAACCCGACCGCCCGCTTCTTCCCGTCCTCGATGCCGTACATGACATTGATCGAGAGTCCCGACTCGTAGAACACGTACGCGAACCGGGTGCCGTCGGCGACGAAGGACGTGGCCTCGAGCGGACGGGCGGCGATGACGATGTCGCGTTCGGCGAGGATGCGGTGGACCCAGCCGACGGTGTCCGCGGCGTCGCTCGCGGCGTCGACGGTGAAGACGTGGTCGTACTTGTTCTTGAGGTAGCGGGCCTCGTTGGCGCGCAGGCCGGCCAGCGCATCGGCGACCGGGGACGACTCCAGCCCCGCCGTCGAGACGGTGTGGAAATCGACGACCTGCGACACGGGTGCCTCCGACGCTCCGACGATGGGGGCGTCACCGTACCGCCGTCGTGGTTCTGCACGCCCTGAACGACTGGGGCGTCCGACCTGAGCCTCGCCTGCGCGCCTCGGCATCGGCACCGCGCCCACCACCGACCCGCCGATCATGCTGATCCCGGTGGTCGCTCCCGCCGCGTTCAGGCCGGGTCGGTGGTGAGCACCTCCACCGGGGCGAGCGGCACGATGCCCTCGGTCTTCGCCGCGAGAGCGGGGTCGACGGTGACGAGCGCGTGGGCCTGGAGCCGGGTGACGGCGAGTGCCGCAGCGCCTGCTCCTCGGTGAGGTCGCCGCGCCGCACCCGCTCGAACAGCAGCGGCCGGCCCCCCTGGGAGCGGTGCGCAGACCGGCGCGGAGACGACGGACCGGACCGACGACGCCGGTCAGGTCGTCGGCGGGGTCGACGGGAGCGAGCAGGCGCACCACCACCGGGTGGATGCGCTCGACGGCGCCGGCGTGGTCGCGGATGGCCGGAGTGGTTCGCTACGCCATGTCCAGGGACGCCGACCCCGGCACCAGACCGCGGGACAGCCGTCGCAGCAGGTCGTCGAGCTGGTCGGTGTCGGGACCCAGGATCTCGCGGAACTCGTCCTGCACCTCGGCGACGGCGGCGTTCCACCCGGTGAGCGCCTGCCGCCCGCGGGGTGAGGCGGCGATCAGCACGCGCCTGCGGTCCTGCTCGTCGGCGTGCCGCAGGACCAGGTTCGCTGCGACCATCCGGTCGACGAGCTTGCTCAGTTTGGGGGCCAGCAACAGGGCGTGGTCGGCCACGACGTTCATGGGGCTGCCGCCCTGCTCGACGAGGAGCGACAGGATCCGCCACTGGTCGATGCCCGAACCGTGGGCCTTGAGCGCGTCGTCGAGCCTCTGGGTGACGGCACGTTCCACCATGGAGAGCAGCCGAAGGGACTCGTCACCGGCCAGCGGGGACCGGTCCGTTCGTGCTGCCATCGGCGAATGGTATCCCTACGATTGGAGTAGCACGATCGCAGCTGTGGGTGGCTAGCCTGGCCGCATGGCCCCGCCTGCGGCGTCCCACCTCACGGTGCCGCATGCGCGCACCCGGGACGTGCTCAACATGGCGCTCGTCATCCCCCTGCACGGGCCGGCGGGCATCTTCGGCCCCTCCTGCGAGAGCTGCGCCGAACTCGCCGTGGAGGAGATCAACAGCGAGGGGGGCGTGCTGGGCCGCGAGCTGCGCCTCGTACCCGTCGACGGCGGGTGCCCGCCGGCGGAGATCGCCCGGGAGATCGACGGGCTGATCGGCGTCGGCGCGATCGAGGCCGTGACGGGCTGGCACATCTCCGCCGTGCGCGAGGTCGTCGCGCCCGTGATCGGCGGGCGGGTGCCGTACGCGTACACGGCGCTCTACGAGGGCGGCGAACGCGGTCCCGGCGTGTTCATGACCGGCGAGACACCCGACCAGCAGCTGGGCCCGGCCCTCGACTGGTTCGCCGAGTCGGCGGGCGTCCGGCGCTGGACGATCGTCGGTGACGACTACGTGTGGCCGCGCAGCTCCGCCCGGGCGGCGCGGCGGTACCTGCGCCAGATCGGTGGCACGGTGTGCGACGAGATGTACGTGCCGCTGGGCACCACCGACTTCTCGGATGCGCTGCGCAGGGTGGAGGCGAGCGCCTGCGACGCGGTGCTGATGCTGCTGATCGGCCAGGACGCGGTCGAGTTCAACCGGGCCTTCAGCGGGTGGGGCCTGGACCGGGACGTCCTGCGCTTCAGCTCGCTGATCGACGAGAACGTCCTGCTCGCCTCCGGCGCCGACAACACCCGCGGGCTGATGACCTCCGCGGGGTACTTCGAGGATCTCGCCACGGCCGCCGGGCTCGACTTCGCCGCCACCTACTTCCGCCGGTTCGGCCCCGACGCGCCCGTGCTCAACAGCCTGGGCGAGTCCTGCTACGAGGGCGTGCGGCTGCTCACCGAGCTCATGCGCCGCGCCGCCTCGTCGCAGGTCCGGCCGATGATGTCGGTGTCCGAGGGGCTGTCCTACGAGACCCCCCGCGGCACCGTCGAGCTGCGTGACCGGCACCTGCGACAGGCCGTGTTCCTCGCGGTCGCCGACGGCGTGTCCTGGGACGTCATCCAGCGGCTCTGACGCGCGTCCGAGCCCGTTGACACCGTCACGCCCCCAGAGTACTTTCCGTGGAAATTGTTTCTGAGGATGGCGACAAGCACCCGGAGGGCTGGGACCATGGCGAGATACGGGTATCGCTGCACCATCGACGGCCCCCTCGAGATCACGCTGCCGATCGGCACCGCCCCGGCCACCGTGGCGTGTCCGTCCTGCGGTGAGACCTCCGCACGCGTCTTCAGCGCGCCCATGCTCGGGCTCGCCGACCGCGGGCGCATGGCCGTGATCGACCACTGCGAGACGAGCCGGGACGCACCGGACGTCGTCTCCACCCCGGCGGGCACCCCGCGCCGGAGCACGCCTACGGCGCCGCCGAACCCGGCCTTCGCCCGCCTTCCCCGCCCCTGATCGAACCCCGCGACCGCCCCGGGCATCCGTCCCGGTGGCGGCGGTTCGTGCACGGCAGTGGGTGGACGCCGGCCCGGCGTCCACCGTCACCGCTCGATGGAGGAGTCACGCATGCCCGAAGTCGTGTTCCCACTGGACTCGATGAAGAAGTTCACCGAGCAGCGCATCGTCGGCCACAACCGGTGGCACCCCGACATCCCGGCGCTCGTTCAGGTCAAGCCGGGCGACACGTTCCGGGTCGACTGCCGCGAGTGGTTCGACGGCGCCATCCACAACGACGACTCCGCCGACGACATCCTGCACGCCCCGCTGGCCGGGGTGCACGTGCTGTCGGGCCCGATCGCCGTCCAGGGGGCGGAGCCCGGTGACCTGCTCATCGTCGACATCCTCGACGTCGGCCCGATCCCCCAGGAGGACACCGGCCCGCTGGCCGGCCAGGGCTGGGGCTACACGGGCGTCTTCGCCACCGGCAACGGCGGCGGCTTCCTCACCGAGCAGTTCCCGGACGCCTACAAGGTGATCTGGGACTTCCAGGGCGGAAAGGCGACCTCCCGGCACGTTCCCGGGGTGTCGTTCACCGGCATCGTGCACCCGGGCCTGATGGGCACCGCCCCGTCGGCCGAGCTGCTCCGGACATGGAACGCCCGCGAGGGTGCCCTGATCGCCACCGACCCGAACCGGGTGCCCCCGCTCGCCCTGCCGCCGCTGCCCGACTCGGCGATCCTGGGCAACCTGCGCGGTGACGAGTTCGACCGCGTCGCCGGCGAGGCCGCCCGCACCGCGCCGCCCCGGGAGAACGGCGGCAACCAGGACATCAAGAACCTCACCAAGGGCTCCCGCGTGTTCTACCCGGTGTTCGTCAAGGACGCGAAGCTCTCCATGGGCGACCTGCACTTCTCCCAGGGCGACGGCGAGATCACCTTCTGCGGCGCCATCGAGATGGGCGGGTTCATGGACCTGCACGTCGATCTGATCAAGGGCGGCATGGCCACCTACGGCGTCAGCGAGAACGCGATCTTCATGCCGGGCAACGTCGACCCGCGCTACGACCAGTGGCTCGCGTTCTCCGGCACCTCGGTGACCCTCGACGGCGAGCAGCGCTACCTCGACTCGCACCTGTCCTACCAGCGGGCGTGCCTGCACGCGATCGACTATCTGCAGAAGTTCGGCTACAGCGACATCCAGGCCTACATGATCCTCGGCGCTGCGCCGATCGAGGGCCGCCTGTCCGGGGTCGTCGACATCCCGAACTCCTGCTCCACGGTCTACATCCCGACCGCCATCTTCGACATCGACGTGCGGCCCGGCAAGAACGGGCCCGCACAGATCGACCCGGGCATGGGTGTGCCGAAGGCCACCGCCTGACGGTCCGGCCCACCGGACGCGGGGGCCCGGCCTGCCCGGGCCCCCGCGTCCTCCCCTTCTCTGAGAGGTGCATCCATGGGATCCGTGGGACTGCTGTTCGTCGGAGCCGTGCTGTTCATCAACGGCGCCATGCTGCTGGGCTGGGTCGACGGGAAGTCGGCGGCGCCGATGAACTTCTTCGTCGGCACCCTGCAGATCATCACCCCCACCTACCTGATCTTCACCGCCAACGGCGATGCCGACACCATCCTGTCCGCGGCCGGGCTCTACCTGTTCGCGTTCACCTACCTCTACGTCGGGCTCAACCTCAGCTTCAACCTCGACAGCACCGGCCTGGGCTTCTTCTGCCTGTTCGTGTTCGTCTCCGCGCTCGTCTACTCCGGACTCAACTTCGTCCACTTCGGCGACCCCGGGTTCGGGGTGATCTGGCTGTACTGGGCGTTCCTGTGGCTGCTGTTCTTCCTGGTGCTCGGGCTCAAGCGCGAGGGGCTCAGCCGCTACACCGGCGCGGTCTGCGCCATCCAGGGCTGGGTCACCGCATGGGTCCCGGCGTTCCTGCTGCTCACCGGCAACTACGTCGCGAACAGCACCGCGATCGCCATCGCGCTCGCGATCATCGCCGTCGTCGTCTTCGGCGGCCTCTACGTCACGATGGGACGGCGCAGCACACCCGTCGCCCCGGCCGTTCCGACCGGCGGCGGCCCGGTCGCCGCGTGAAACCGGGGCCCCGCGCCTCCCGGTCACCGCCCGGCGGTCCCGCTCGGCGCGTATCCGTGGCGGTCGGGGTCCCGGCGGTGCGCGCGGCGCAGCAGCGTGCTGGTCCACGGGGGTGGGTTCTCGGTGGCGCACCACCGGGCCCGGGATGGCGGCCGGGTCGGCGGGAGAGATCGGACCCGGCTCGGTGGCGGTGGCCGTCAGCGGCCCGTGCCCGCGGTGGCCGCGGCGTCGGCGGAGCCGTGGTGACGGCAGCCGCCGGAGGTCCCGTGGCCCCCGGGCCGGCGGTCAGACCGCCGGGAACAGACCGAACGCGCCGGAACCCGGTTGCGGCCACTCCGCCGCGCTCTCGATGCGGGCCTCGGGCGGGGGCAGCACCACGGTGTCGTGGGTGTCGCCGAACCAGCGCACCCGGTAGTGCACCGGGCCGGGCCCGCGCAGCACCGCGACGATGCGGCCCCACCTCCACATCCGCTCGAAGGGTGGCCCCGGCACCACCAGCCAGTCACCGACCGGCGGTTCCCCGTGCGGCACGTCCTGCTCGTCGTCCATGACCTCCAGGGTGGCCCGGACCCACGGTCGCCGTCACCGCCGGAAGGCTCGCCCGTGCGGCCCGATGGACCCGGACCGGCGGGACCTACGGCGCCGGCGGCCGGGTGAGGACCCGGTCCGTAGGGACCGGGACGGGGGGACCTCGGACCCTGGCGGGCGCCGCGCCGGCGACCGATCCTCGGTCCATGACCCGAAGAGCCGCCCGCCCCGACGACGAGCTCCGCGCCGCGGTGGCCGACGCGATCGGCGACACCGTCGGCGTGCACCCCGCGCACCTCGGGGTGTCCGCGACCGACGGCACCGTCACGCTCTCGGGCGAGGTGGCAACCCACCCCGAGCGGATGCTCGCCGAGCGCACCGCGCTGCACACACCCGGCGTCGAGGCCGTCGCCAACGAGGTGACCGTGCGCAGCCGGGGCGCGACGCCGTCGACCACCCGGATCGCCCGCGAGGTCGCCGCCGCACTTCGCGACGTCGACGGCGTGCCACCGGGTGCGGTGGCGGTGGCCGTCCACCACCGGTCGGTGATCCTCACCGGGACGCTGGCGGAGCAGCCCCTTCGGGCCGCGGTCGAGTACGCCGTCCGACGGGTACCGGGCGTGGTCGGCATCCAGAACCTGATCCGGACCCGGAGATGACGCGAGAGGAGCAGGACATGGACAGCACCACCCGCGCCGCGGGACCGGAGCTCGTGGTCGGCGTCGACGGCACCGCCACCGCGCTCAACGCCGTCGCATGGGCGGCGGTCGAGGCCCGGTTGCGGGGGCGCCCGCTGCGGATCCTGCACGCCGCGCCCTACGCGACGCCGCCCGGCCGGGCCGGCCGGCACCGGGCCGAGGCGATCCTCGCCCACGCCTTCACCGTGGCGCACCGCACCGAACCGGACCTCGCCGTACGCACCGAACTGGTCGTCGAGCAGCAGCCCGCAGCGGCTCTGCTGGCGGCGGCCGAGGACGCGGAGCTGCTCGTCGTCGGCATGGCGGGCGGCCGGCTCGACGAGGTGGTGCTCGGGTCCGTCGCCGTGGCCGTCAGCGGCCGGGCCTCCTGCGCGGTGGCCGTCGTGCGCGGGCACCGCTACGGCCCCGAGACGGGGAAACCGGTGCTGGTCGGTGTGGCCGCCGCCGACGACAACGGCTCCGCCGACGACATCGACGCCGCGGCGCTGTCCGCCGCCTTCGCCGCCGCGCACCGCCACGGTGCGGGCCTCGTCGTGCTGCACGTCCACCTCCTCCCCGAGGACGGCCCCGACCGCCGGCAGCTGGAGCGCCGGATCGCCCCGTGGCGCACCCGGCACCCCCGCGTCCCGGTGGAGATCCGGATCGTGCCCGGACACCCCGCCGAGCAGCTCGTGCTCGCCACGTCCGGGGCGCGGCTCGTCGTCGTGTCGACCCGCGGCCGCGGCCCCGTCGTGCGCGCCCTGCTCGGCTCCTGCAGCCGTGCGCTGGTCAAGCACAGCGACTGCCCGGTCGAGGTCGTGCCGCGCACCACGGCCCCGCCGGGGGACGAGCTCGTCGCCGTCCCCGCGTCGGCGACCGACCCGCACGACCGCTCACAGCTGTGGTGACGGCGCCGGTCGCCGTGCACGAGACCCACGTCGGGATCGTCGTGCTGGTCGGCGACCGCGCCTACAAGATGAAGAAGCCGGTGCGCACCGGCTTCCTCGACTTCGGCACCCCGGAGCTGCGCGGCGCGGCGTGCCGTCGCGAGGTGGATCTCAACCGGCGGCTCGCGCCCGATGTGTACCTGGGTGTCAGCGACGTCCTGGAACCCGACGGCAGCGCGGTCGCCGACCATCTCGTCGTCATGCGGCGGATGCCGGCCGACCGCTGCCTCGCCACGCTGGTCACGACCGGCGCGCCCGTCGAGCGGCACCTGCGGGGGATCGCCCGCGTGGTCGCCGCCTTCCACGCCCGGGCCGACCGCAGCGTCGCCATCTCGGCCGACGGTGGGCCCGACGCCCTGCGCCGGCGGTGGTCGGCGAACCTCGCCGAGCTGGCGCCGTTCAGCGGGACCGTCCTCGACCGGGACCTCGTCGCGGCACTCGACCGGCTGGCCACCCGCTTCCTCGACGGCCGCGAGCCGCTGCTGCGCGACCGGCAGGACCTGGGCCACATCGTCGACGGGCACGGCGACCTCACCGCCGCCGACGTGTTCTGCCTCGACGACGGCCCCCGTGTGCTGGACTGCCTCGAGTTCGACGACCACCTCCGCCACGTCGACGTCCTCGACGACGCGGCGTTCCTCGCCATGGACCTCGAACGCCTGGGCCGCCCCGACCTCGCGGAGTCCTTCCTGGACGCCTGGGCCGAGTTCTCCGGCGACCACGCCCCACCCGCGCTGCGCCACCACTACGTCGCCTACCGGGCGGTCGTGCGGGCGAAGGTCGCCTGTCTGCGCCACCAGCAGGGCGACCCGTCGGCCGCCGCCGACGCGGTCGACCACGCCACGCTCGGACTGCGGCACCTGGAACGGGGCGCGGTGCGACTCGCGCTGGTGGGCGGGCTGCCCGGCACCGGCAAGACCACCATCGGCGGGGCGCTCGCCGACCGGTTCGGCGCGGTACTGCTGTCCAGCGACCGGATCCGCAAGGAGCTCGCCGGCATCGACCCCGACCACCCGGCGCCCGCCGCGTACGGGGAGGGCCTCTACACCGGGCAACAACGGTCGGCCACGTACCGCGAGCTGCTGCGCCGCGCCGGTGTGCTGCTCGCGCGCGGCGAGTCCGTCGTGCTGGACGCGTCGTGGACGTCGCGGGAGCACCGCGACGCTGCCGCGGAGCTCGCGCAGCGGACCGGCAGCGACCTCGTCGCCCTCCGCTGCGTGACGACCGCGGCGACCGCGGCCGCCCGGATCGCCGGCCGGCCGCGCGGCATGTCCGACGCGACGGCCGCCGTCGCGGTGGCGATGGCGGCGGACACCGACCCCTGGCCGGAGGCGACGCCCGTGCGGACGGACGGGTCACAGGACCCGCACGAGGCCGCCGCGGCGGCCTGGCACGCAGGCCCCCTGCGCTGACCCGGATCAGGCGAGGTCACGCCGCCGCAGTGCGGCCAGACCCGCGACGGTCAGGCCGGCGGCGACGGCGGTCAACCAGACCAGGGGGACGACCGAGAAGGCGCCGCCGGGCAGGTGCGGGACGTGCGTGAACGGGGAGAGGTCGAGCACCCACTGCCGCAGCCGCAGCAACGGCCCGAGCTCGGCCACCAGCACGGCCCCGGCGAGCAGCACCCACACCGCGGGCGCCGCCCGTGGCGCGAACCCGACGAGGGCGAGGGCCACGGCGGCGAGCACCCACACCGCCGGGACCTGCACGAGCGCCGCCCCGACGAACCGGGGCACCCCGGCCCACGGCCGCCCGGACCGCGCACCGTCGGCCACGCCCACCGCCGCCCCGGCCACGGCCATCAGCAGCGCCGATCCTGCGGCGGCGACCAGGACGTGCCCGCCCGCCCAGCGGATCCGGCCCACCGGCCCGGACAGCACGGCCTCGGCGCGACCGGCCTCCTCCTCGCCGTGCAGCCGCAGGACCGACGCCACCGCGAATCCGGCCGCGAGCAGGCCCAGCACACCCAGGTCGGTGGCGACGACGGCGTCGGTGAGCGCCTGTCGGCCCCCGAGCTGCCGGATGACGTCCTGCAGCGCCGGGTTGTCCAGCAGCCCGGCCACGGTGGGGGTGAGACTGCCCAGCAGCGCCGCGACCAGCACGAACCCGGCCGTCCACGCCGCGAACGGACCGCGCTGCAACCGCCAGGCGAGGGCGAGCGGGCTGCGCAGGTCCGGCCCGGTGGCGGGCCCCGGGCGTTCGACGAGGATCCCCGTGCCGAGGTCGCGGGAGGCGTCGAGGCGGTCGGCGAGCACGCCCAGCACGAGCGCCGAGGCGAGCGGGAGGGACAGCAGCCACCAGCGCTCCCCCGCGTAGGCGCGCACCAGCTGGGCCCAGCCCAGCGGTGAGAGCCACGTCAGCCAGGCGGGCCCGGAGGCGTCGCCCGCGGCGCGGAGCAGGAAGGCCACCAGCAGTGCCGCGACGGTGAGCCCACGCGCCGTGCGGGCACTGCGGGTGAGCTGCGCGGCCACCGCGCCGACGCCCGCGAACACCACGCCGCACCCGGCCCACGCGGCCCCGAAGGCCAGCGATCCGGCCACCGGAAGGCCCGACGCCGCCAGCGCCACCGCGCTCAGCACCCCGACGACCAGGGCCGTGCCGACACCGACCAGGCCCGCGACGGCCAGCGGCACCCCCCTCCCCAGTCCCGTCGAGCCGAGAAGCTCGAGCCGTCCCACCTCCTCCTCGGTGCGGGTGTGCCGGATCACGGTGAAGCCGGTCAGCACGGCGAGCAGGGCCGCACCGGAACCGGCGGGCTTCCAGATCGCCAGCGCGCCCACGGACGTCGGGTCGTAGATCGGGCCGTAGAGCGCCAACAGGGACGGCGTGCCGTTCACCGCCAGCGCCGTCGCGGCCACCGAGGCCCCCGTCGGGTACAACGCCACCACCGACGCCGCCGAGGACGCGGCGACGACCACGAACACGATGATCCACGCCGGGAGCAGGACGCGGTCCCGGCGCAACGCCAGTGCCAGCAGGGTCCGGGTGCCGGTCACGGGACGGCCGCCGGTGGTGCGGGGCGCGCGTAGTGGCGGAGGAAGAGCTCCTCCAGGGTCGGCGGCCGGCTGACCAGGCTCGTGATCCCGGCGTCCGCCAACGCCCGGACCAGGCCGTCGAGGGCGCCCGCGTCGACGTCGCAGCGGATGTGGTGCCCGGTGACCTCGACGCCGTGCACGCCGGGCAGCACGGAGAGGTCGGGCGCGTCGCCGGCCAGCTCGGCGACCACCTCGGTGCGGGTGAGGTGCCGCAGCCCGGCCAGCGTCCCGGACTCGACGGTGCGCCCCGCGGAGATGATGCTGACCCGGTCGCACAGCGCCTCCACCTCCGAGAGGATGTGGCTCGACAGCACCACGGTGCGCCCGGCCCGGCGATGCTGCCCGATGCAGCGCCGGAACTCCTCCTCCATCAGCGGGTCCAGGCCGGCGGTGGGCTCGTCGAGCAGCAGCAGATCCACCTCCGAGGCCAGCGCTGCGACCAGTGCCACCTTCTGCCGGTTGCCCCGGGAGTAGGAGCGGCACCGCTGGGTGGGGTCGAGGTCGAAACGGTCGAGCAGCTCGGTCCGGCGCCGGGGGTGCAGGCCGCCGCGCAGCCGGCCGAGCAGGTCGATCACCTCGCCGCCGGTCAGGTTCGGCCACAGCGCGACCTCGCCCGGCACGTAGGCCAGCCGCCGGTGCAGGGTGACCGCGTCGCGCCACGGGTCGCCGTCGAGCAGACGCACCGTGCCGGCGTCGGCCCGGAGCAGCCCGAGCAGGATCCGCAGCGTGGTGGTCTTGCCGGAACCGTTCGGCCCCAGGAAGCCGTGCACCTCACCGGTGGCGACCTCCAGGTCCAACCCGTCCAGCGCCCGGATCCGGCCGAAGGACTTCACCAGCCCGGAGACGACGATCGCCGGGGTCATGTCGGGAGCGCCGCTCGCGGGCACCGCAGTTGCGCGTCCGGAGGAGGAACCACGATCGTCTCGTGCTCGTCGTCGAGCCAGCGCACCCGGAACGGTGGGGTCCCGTCGGGATGCAGCAGGGCCACGACCCGACCGCGCCGGCCGGTCGCACGGCCGGGTTCGGGCGGGACGATCAGCCAGTCCCCCACGTGTGCATGCACGATCATCGCCACTCCTTCTCGATCGTCCGGGGCCCGCGACGGTTCATCCGGCGCCTCCGCTCCACCGCGGCCCTACCCGCTCCCACTCCCGCTGCCAGGCGTCGGCGTTGCGGATGTCGATCAGTCGTCGCCCGCCCGCCCAGAGCAGGCCCAGCAGACCGCCGATGCCCGCGAGCAGACCCAGCCCGCACGCCACACCCAGGAACGCCGCGTCGACCGGCCCTGCCGGGGCGTGCACGACCGCGCCGCCGCGATCGGTCCAGATACGCACGGTCGACCCCGCAGCGCTGCCCGGGTCGGCCGGGACGGGCCCGGTGCGGGCTCCACCGTCCGGTCCGACCCAGCGGGCGGCCACGTACACCGGTCCGGTCGCTCCGGCCCCCTCCCCGATCAGGACGGGGGCGTCCACGAGCAGCACCGCGTCGACCCGCGTACGGGTGGCGGCCTCGAGCCGGCCCCGGTCGAGCGCGCCGGCGTCGACGCCCCAGCCGACGAGCACGGCGACGAGGACCCCGATCAGCCCGCACACCATCAGGAGCCACACCACGACGTCCTCGACGACGTCGGTGCGCCTCCGCGGCAGCCGGTCACCCGACCGCATTCCTCCCCGCACGACACCCATGTCCGCACCTCACCTCCCGGTCGTCCGCCAGCATCCGGACGGCCGCCGGCCACGACCAGCACCGGATGACACCCCGCGCGCGGACCGATGGTCCCGACCGCGTGGGACCGACGGGGCTGGCGACCCGGTGGCCGGGACCTTCGCCCGCCCGCGGCGGGACCTGCGCCGGTGCCGACCCCGACGGACCCGCGCCACCGTGGGGAACGGCCACACCCGTGGCCCTTCCGACCGGAGGTCACGCCATGGACCAGCGCAGCGATCGCATCGTCGTCGGGCTCGACGACTCGGACGGAGGCCGGGCCGCGTTGCGGTTCGCACTCCGGGACGCGGCCCGGCGGGACGCCTCCGTCGAGGTCGTCGCGGCGTTCGAGCCGCCGGAGCACTGGGCGGCCACGTTCGGCGGCCTGGCCGCCCGCCCGGTGGCCGGCATCGACGACGTCCGGATCGCCGTCCGCGAGCACGCCGTCCGTGTCGTCGACGAGGTGTGCCGGCAGGTGGGCTCGAACGGTCCGGCCGTCGCGGTGTCGGCGGTGGCGGGGGCCGCAGGCGAGGTGCTGGTGAACGCCGCCCGCGAGGCCGACCTGCTCGTCGTCGGGACGCGGGGGCACCGCGGGCTCGCGAGCGCGGTGCTGGGCTCGGTGAGCCTGCACTGCGTGCTGCACGCCCCCTGCCCGGTCACCGTCGTACGCCCCGATCGGGCCGCGGACGACCATGACCATTCCTCTGGGCAGCCGGGTAACGCGGCCGTCGAACACACGGCGGTATGGGGCTAGGACGCTCCTGAAAAAGCCGGTCGTGTCGGTCCTGGCCGGGACGGTCGGGGCTGGGAGGATCGGTGGGTGCAGGGACGGGCTGATCCGCAGCGCGAGATTCTGGATGTCGAGTCGGTGGCTGGG
>Ga0209963_1000421_pt1 | contig 71569 bp, 63 predicted proteins | sample ThiBio_1000_biof_2_FD_183957 | JGI IMG/M metagenome (GOLD analysis project Ga0209963, IMG submission 183957) | Wastewater bioreactor microbial communities from Cape Town, South Africa - Thiocy_cont_1000_biof (SPAdes) | ecosystem: Engineered > Bioreactor > Thiocyanate-remediating >...
CCACCATTCATTTCCATGCACATGGTCCGGATGAATCCGGAACGGTCGTCACGCTGGTTCGCGCCGGCGGGTGTCGCGCGACACATTGTCGAATGAAAACCCGCCTCGCTGGACGAGGCGGGGGATGGCATGCGGACCGATTACAAGCGATGCCCGCGATGATGGCGGTGACCGTGGCGGTGGTGCCGGTAGTGATGGTGCCGCCAGTGATGGCGATGTCCATGGAAGCGCGGCGGGCCCCAGTAGCGATATGGCCGGTGGAATCGGCGATTGGGGACGCAGTGACCCCAGCGGTTGATGTGCCAGCCCGGGCCGCAGCGCCAGCCTACTTCGGTGATGGTCTGGGGCGATGACGTGGCCGGTGCCACGGGAAGCGCTTGCGCCGTCGAGGCCATGCCAAGAAGGCCGGCCGCGAACAATGCCGATGCAAGAATCTTCATCTGTTCCTCCGTGCTGTTGGGTGTTCGGCATTGAAAAACGTCGCGCCTGAACACGACATGAAGCGGATCGCTCATTTCGGTCACATTTGCTGTGAGTCCGGACGCTGCGTGGCGGCGTCGGCATCGCAACGAGCAGGCAGCGAGCGCCGTTATCGCATATCGCGCGCGTCGGATTGCGCGCTCGCCCCGCCGCGCAACGGCTCCTATATTAGTTGCCTTCAGAGATCGACGGAATTTCAGCAGGAGGACGTTCGCATGTTCATCGCCATGAACCGGTTTCAGGTCAAACCGGGTTCCGAACAGGCGTTCGAGACGCTCTGGGCCAATCGCGAATCCTACCTCGGCGATATTCCGGGTTTCGTCGAATTTCATCTGGTGAAGGGGCCGGCTGCCGAGGATCACACGCTCTATGCGTCCCACACGATCTGGGCGGATCGTGCCTCGTTCGAGGCATGGACCAGGTCGGAAGCATTCCGACGTGCCCATGCCCGCGCCGGCAACAGCACCGGTGAAAGCCTTTACCTCGGCCATCCCAGGTTCGAGGGGTTCGAGGTGCTGCAGACCGAGCGCAGAGCCGGCGCCTGATGCACGCTTTCCCGTGACGATTGCCCGACGGGCCCGCTATTGCAGCGCACGATGACCTTGATCCGGATTTCCGCTTAAACTGCCGACGTACCCTTGTTGCGTTGCCACCTCGCAGGCCGTTGCACCGTTCGGCATTGGAAGAGTCTGTTGAAAGCCGTCTACAGCGAACGTCATCGTCGTCACGATCCGCAGTTCTTTCTGGTGCGCGGCGTGGTCAAGCGCACCACCGAACAGCCGGAGCGGGCCGATCGTCTGTTGGCCGGCGTCGAGGCCGGCGGTCACAAGCTGATTGCGCCGCAGGAATTCGGGCAGGGGCCGCGAGCGCGGGTGCATAGCGCGGACTATCTCGCCTTTCTTGCGGACGCCTGGGACGAATGGGTGGCGCTAGGCGATGCCGGCCCGGAGATGATCGCCAACATTCATCCGGTCCGCTACTCGGCGACTTACCCGACCCATATCACCGGCAAACTGGGCTGGCACACCGCCGACACCGCGTGTCCGATCGGTCCCGGCACATGGGAAGGCGCATGTGCCGCCACCGATGTCGCGGTGACTGCCGCGCAATTGATAATGGACGGCGAGCGGGCCAGTTACGCGCTGTGCCGGCCGCCGGGGCATCACGCTTTCGCCGACATGGCGGGCGGCTTCTGCTTTCTCAACAATTCGGCGATCGCTGCGGCTCATCTGCTGCAGGTTCACGAACGTGTCGCGATCCTCGACGTCGACGTGCATCACGGCAACGGCACTCAAGGCATTTTTTACGAGCGCGGCGACGTGCTGACGATCTCGATCCATGCCGATCCGGCGCGGTTCTATCCGTTCGTCTGGGGCCATGCGCACGAACGCGGCGCCGGTGCCGGGCTTGGCGCCAATCTTAACATTCCGCTGCCGCTTGGCACCGGCGACGACGGGTTCATCGCCGCGCTGGCGCGTGCCAAAGCGATGCTGGCGGCCTACGCGCCCGGCGCGCTGGTGGTGGCGTTGGGGCTCGATGCGTCCGAGCACGATCCGCTCGCGGGTCTCGCCGTGACCACCGACGGCTTTCATCGCATCGGCGCGGCCATCGCATCGATCGGACTGCCGACCGTCTTCGTGCAGGAAGGCGGCTATCTGTCCGACATCCTCGGCGCCAATCTCACTGCCGTCCTGGGCGGTTTCGAGCAGAATTGTTGACCGGGCGCCAACCATTGAAACATCCCAACAGCAAGCTTGGAGCACTGCCATGAGCCGCATTTCGATCAAGACCAAGGCCGATCTGCCTGCGGCATTGCAACCGTTGTGGGATCGCATGACCACCTATGGGCCGTTCGAAAATCAGGCCGGTGTGATGGCACATCGACCGCCGATCTTCGATCACACCTGGTCGATGCTGGTGGCGCTGGCTGATGAGGGCGTGATCAAGAAGCGTCATCTGGAGTTGGCGCTGGTCACCGTGTCGCTGCTCAACCAGTGCACTTACTGCGTCTCGCATCACGCACCGAAACTGGCGGTGCAGGGCGTGTCGGAGGAGGGCGCGGCCCGACTGCTCGACTACAAGGACCATCCCGAACTCGACGACCTCGACAAGCTGATCGTCGAATATTCCATCGCGGTGACCACCAACTGGAATCGCACCCGCGACGAAATTTTCGATCGCCTCAAACAGCATTTCAGCGAAGCGCAGATTGTCGAACTGACCTGGCGTATCGCGCTATGCGGGGCATTCAATCGCCTCAACGATATCCTGCAACTGGATATCGAGCAGGGCCTGACGACGCGCGAAGCGGCGGAATAAATATTTCAGACGCGAGAACGTTGCATCGTTCCCGCGCGCGAAGCGGACGCGTCGCGCATCGGCGGCGGGTCCGGTTGCTCCACCGTATACACGCAGCAGGCGGCTGACCGACTTCGGTCGGGCCGTCCTTTTGTGTCCGTCATTTCGAACGCGGAAATGTTGACTGAATGGCCCGCGGATCGTGCCGGGAGTCGCGCCGTCGGAACCGGCTCAGGGTGCGCGCAAAAAAATCCTGCTGTCTGTCTGCGCCACACGAGAACAAGTCGAGCGCAGCGCTGGCAATTGTTAAAATATCAATCTCGTTGATTTTATTGAGAAAAATGCTGAATTGGGCGCGTGGCTCACTCCCCCTTCGATGCGGGTGAAAGGGCTGTTTTGTCTTCCGCGGCGCTGCGTTTGCAATGCGCCGCGTCGAAGCGGATTGGACAGCGCAAAACGGCGACGGGATTGAATGCGATGACCAAGATGGAATTTTCGGGTCCCGGCCTGAGTAGCGATCAATGGGAGCGGATCAACGACCTCGCTGTCTCCTTGCAGCCGGCGCAGGCGTTGTGGCTCAGCGGCTACTTCGCGGGTGTCGGATCGGTGGCGCGCGGGAGCGATGCTTTTGATCGGGTCGCGGTGCTCGACCGCGCGAAGGCGGATCAGTCGTCGGCGCCGGCCATCGAAACACGAACGCTGACGGTTCTTTACGGCACCGAAACCGGCAACAGTCACGGTCTTGCCAAGGCCGTCGCCGAAGCCGCGCAACAGCGTGGCATCGTCGCAACGGTGTCGGACATGGCCGACTACAAGACGCGCAAGCTGAAAGACGAGCAGGATTTGCTGGTCATCGCCAGCACGCACGGCGAAGGCGATCCGCCGCAGTCGGCGATTGCGTTCTTCGAATTTCTGGAAGGCCGTAAGGCGCCGAAGCTGCCGCATCTACGTTTCTCGGTGCTGGCGTTGGGCGACTCGACCTACGAGAAATATTGCGAGGGCGGCAAGCGGATCGACCGCCGTCTCGAGGAACTCGGTGCGACACGACTTGAAGCGCGTGTCGATTGCGATGTCGATTTCGACGAGGGCGCGCCGGCATGGATCAAGGCGGTTGTCGCGAAACTCGCGCCGCAAGAAGCCGCGGCGGCGCTTGCGTCTGCGAGAGTACGAACCGAGTCTGCTGCGCCGGCTGCGACGTCCGCGTTCGACAAACAGAACCCGTTCGCGGCTACGGTGATCGACAATATCGTGCTCACCGGGCGTGGGTCGAGCAAGGAAACCCGTCACGTCGAACTGTCGTTGCAAGGCTCGGGATTGCTGTATGAGCCCGGCGATGCGCTCGGCGTCGTCCCGCGGAACGATCCGGCGGTGGTCGAGGCCGTTCTGGAAAGCCTCGGGCTTGCGGCCGATGCATCGGTCACTGTGAAGCAGAAGCAGTCGACGCTCGGCGAGGCGCTGTCGTCGGCATTCGAGGTCAGCACGGTGACGCCGCGCTTCATCGATCATTGGGCGGAACTGAGCGGTGCGGCGACGCTCGCGCGTCTGCGCGGACCGGATCAGGCAGAAGCGCGATCGGCCTTCATGCGTGAACATCACGTCGTCGATATCATCCGGCAGTTTCCGGTAACGGGTATCGGCGGCGACGCGCTCGTGCGCGGATTGCGGCCATTGCAACCGCGGCTCTATTCGATCTCGTCAAGTCTTGCGGCCACTCCGGACGAAGCGCATCTCACCGTGGGCACGGTGCGCTACGATCTCGACGGGCAGCCGCGAGCCGGCGTGGCGTCCAGCTATCTGGCGGAGCACGCCGCGCCCGATGCTGTCGTTCCGGTCTATATCCAGAGCAATCCGCATTTCCGCTTGCCCGGTGACGATGCTCCAATCCTGATGATCGGCGCGGGCACCGGCGTCGCGCCCTATCGCGCCTTTATGCAGGAGCGCGAGGTGCGTGGCGCGACGGGTCGTTCATGGCTGGTGTTCGGCGAGCGCAACTTCCGCAGCGATTTCCTCTATCAGACCGAATGGCAGGACTTGCTGAAGGACAAAGTGCTGTCCCGAATGGATGTCGCGTTCTCGCGCGACCGGACGCCGAAAGCCTATGTGCAGGATCGCCTGCGTCAGAACGGTCGCGACGTCTATGCGTGGCTGGAGGAAGGCGCGCATGTCTATGTCTGCGGCGATGCCGCGCATCTCGCGCCGGACGTGCATGCGACCCTGCTGGACATCGTCGTGCAGGAAAGCGGCCGCGACGCCGATGTGGCCGCCGAATATCTCGCCTCGCTGCAGCGCGATCATCGCTACCAGCGCGACGTTTATTGAGGTCTCGCCATGACGAACTCAACGACGATCGATCGCAGTCGCGACATTTCGCAACCGCTTGACAAGCTTGGGCCGGACGAGACGCTGAAGGCCAATAGTCGTCAGTTGCGCGGCACCATCAACGAGAGCCTGTTCGATCCGATCACCGGCGCAGTCACGGCCGGCGACACCAAGCTGATGAAGTTTCACGGCATCTATCAACAGGACGATCGTGACATTCGCGACGAGCGGCGACGACAGAAGCTGGAGGCGGACTTCAGCTTCATGGCGCGGGTGCGGTTGCCGGGCGGCGTACTCAGCGCGAGCCAATGGCTCAAGCTCGATGCGCTGGCGCGTGCTTATGGCGGTGAAACATTGCGGCTGACCACGCGACAGACGTTTCAGTTGCATCGAATTCCGAAGACCGATCTGCGTGCCGTGATGGAGGGCTTGCGCGACGTCTTGCTGGATACACGCGCGGCGTGCGGCGACGATACCCGTGGCATCATGGCATCGATCAATCCGCATCTGTCGGCGGTTCACGCGGACGTTGTAGCGCTGGCGAAGCAGGCCAGCGATCACGCCATCCCGAAGACCGGCGCCTATGACGAGATCTGGTATCAGCAGGAAGGCGGCACGGTGAAGCAGCCGGAGGAGCCGTTCTATGGGCGCACCTACATGCCGCGCAAATTCAAGATCGGCTTTGTGATCCCGCCGAACAACGATATCGATGTCTACGCGCAGGACCTGGGCTTCATCGCCATCGTCTCGCGCGGCAAGCTGAAGGGCTTCAATGTTGCCATCGGCGGCGGCATGGGGCGTACCGATCAGGCGCCCGAAACCTATCCGCGCCTCGCCGACGTGATCGGCTTTATCCCTGTCGATCGATTGATCCCGACTATCGATGCAGTGTTGTCTGTGCAGCGCGACTACGGCGATCGCGTCAATCGCCTGCATGCCCGGTTCAAATACACTATCGACGACAAGGGACTGGACTGGATCAAGGCCGAGATCGAACGCCGGCTGGGCCAGCCGTTCGCTGCCGCCAAACCGTTTGAATTCACATCGAACGGTGACCTGCTGGGCTGGGTGCAGGGTGACGACGGTCGCCACCACTACACGATGTTCATCGAGAACGGCCGCGTGATCAACACGCCCGAGCTGCCGTTGATGGACGCCTTGCGCGCCATCGCGCAGGTGCACAAGGGGACGTTTCGCGTCACGCCGAACCAGAGCCTGACCATCGCGGAGATCGCGCCGGAGGATCGGCTCACCATCGCCAAGTTGCTGGACGCATATGGTTTGGCCGGATTGAATATCGGCAGCGCGTTGCGGCTCAATTCGATGGCTTGCGTGGCGCTGCCGACCTGCGGCCTCGCCATGGCCGAAAGCGAGCGCTACCTGCCGATGCTGTTGTCGAAGATCGAGCCCATTCTGGACGCGTACGGGCTGCGCGATGAGCCGATAACCATCCGCATGACCGGTTGCCCCAACGGCTGCGCCCGGCCCTACATCGCTGAGATTGCGCTGACCGGCCGCGCGCCGGGCAAATACAATCTCTATTTTGGCGGCGGCTTCCACGGCCAGCGGCTCAACAAGATGTATCTGGAGAATGTCGGGGAGCCGGCCATCCTCGAGGCGTTGGACAAGGTGCTGGGTCATTATGCCAGGGCGCGGCGGCCCAGGGAGCATTTCGGCGATTTCGCCATCCGCGCCGGCTATGTCGCGAAGGTGACGGAAGGCCGCCACTTTAACGACTGAGCGGATCGCGGAACCGGGCCGACCCCGCGCCACGGATGTGGGTCGGGGCGGCGAGCGCTGGCCGTGCCCGGTTTCATTTGGTCCTGAAAGCCTTTACACAGACGGCGCGCACAGCACCGATGGGGCCGGGATCGGCTGGCTGTGGCTCAGGACGAAATCAGGACCGAAGACAATGCCGAAACCGAGGGATCCCCACACCGTGGCCGTCGCCAACGGCATCGCGACCGATCCCGCGTTCCGTTCGGTGACGCCGCCGATCTACCTGTCGAGCACCTTCGCGTTTCCGGCCTACGAGAAGTCCGGTCCCTACGACTATACGCGCACCGCGAATCCGAGCCGCGATCTGCTGGCGGACACGCTCGCCCAGCTGGAGGGCGGAGCCGGCGCCGTGGTGGTGTGTTCGGGCATGGCGGCCATCGACGTGGTGCTGGCGCGCGCGCCGCGCGGCGGGCTGGTGATCGCCCCGCACGATTGCTACGGCGGCACGCATCGGCTTCTGGCGGCTCGTCACCAGACCGGGCAGATCGAATTGGCGCTGGTCGATTTCGGTGACCCGGCGGCGCTGGCGGCGGCGCTGGCCCGCCGCCCCGCGTTGATCCTGATCGAGACGCCGAGCAATCCCCTGATGCGGGTGACGGACATCAAGGCCATCGCGACGCGGGCGCGGGCGGTCGGCGCCAGGGTGGCGGTCGACAACACCTTCCTGTCGCCGGCGCTGCAACGGCCGATCGCGCTCGGCGCCGATTTTGTGGTTCACTCCACCACCAAGTTTCTCAACGGACACTCCGACGTGGTCGGTGGCGCGGTCATTGCGGCCGCCAAAGAGGACGTCGAGGCGCTGGCGGATTGGGTCAATACCGTCGGCGTCACCGGCGCACCGTTCGATTCCTATCTGACGCTGCGCGGCGTGCGGACCTTGTTCGCCCGTGTCGAGCGGCAACAAGCCAATGCCGGCGCCGTCGCGATGTTTCTGCACGGGCATCCGCAAGTGCGCGCGGTGTATTATCCCGGCCTGCCGTCACATCCCGGACATGCGCTGGCCAAGACACAGCAGGCCGGATTCGGCGCGATGCTGAGCTTCGAATTGGTGGGCGACACCGAGGCGGTACGGGCTTTCGTCGAGGCCATCGAGGTGTTCACGCTGGCGGAATCGCTCGGCGGTGTCGAAAGCCTGATCGCGCACCCGGCCACCATGACCCATGCAAAGATGGGGGCCGAGGCGCGGCATGTGGCCGGCATCAGCGACAGTCTGCTGCGGCTCTCGGTGGGAATGGAGGCCGAGGGCGACCTGATCGCGGGGCTGGAAGCGGGCTTTGCGGCCATCAAGGGATAGCGGGAACCACGTATTCCGCCCGGGTTCTTGACGACCGGTGCGGGTTGCCGCCAAAACCATGACCATGACAAATCCGAATTCCGATTTTCACGGCGTTTTCCCTTATCTGGTCTCTCCCGTCGATGCTGCGGGCAGCATTCGCACCGATGTGCTCGGGCGGCTGTGCGACGACCTGATCAAGGCCGGTGTCCACGGGCTGACGCCGCTCGGTTCGACCGGCGAGTTCGCCTATCTCGACGGCCAGCGGCGCGCGACCGTGGCGCGAGCCGCTATCGAGGCGGCGCAGCGCCGGGTGCCGGTGATCGTGGGCGTCGCGTCCACCGCGATCGCCGACGCGGTGGCGCAGGCACGGGCTTATCAGCAGATGGGCGCGGACGGCATCCTCGCCATTCTCGAAGCGTACTTTCCGCTCAAGGATGCCCAGGTCGAAGCCTATTTCCGGGCCATCGCCGACGCGGTCGATATTCCAGTGGTGATCTACACCAATCCGAATTTCCAGCGGTCCGATCTGACGCTCGACGTCATCGCGCGCCTCGCAGAGCATCCACGCATCGTCGGCATCAAGGACGCTTCCACCAACACCGGCCGTTTGCTGTCGATCATGAACCGGTGCGGCGACAAGATTCAGGTGTTTGCTGCGTCGGCGCATATTCCGGCGGCGGTGATGCTGATCGGCGGTCGCGGCTGGATGGCGGGACCGGCTTGCGTCGCGCCGCGCGACAGCGTCAAACTGTACGAGCTATGCAAGGCCGGACGCTGGGATGATGCGCTGGTGTTGCAGCGCCGGATGTGGCGGCTGAACGAAGCGTTCGCGAAATACAATCTCGCCGCCTGCATCAAGGCGGGGCTGAGTATCCAGGGTTACGATGTCGGCGATCCCGTTCCGCCGCAATCGCCGCTGAACGCCGACGAGCGCAAGGTGATCGAAGCGGTGCTGTCCGATATTTCCTAACCGTTGAAATGAACCGGGAAGCGTGCAATCGGCGCGCTTCTGACAAAATTCAGCGCCTGTTGCGCGCCATCGATCAAGGGTTTCGCATGAACATTCTGCCAGCCAATATGCGCTTCGGTGCCGGTCAACACGTCAAGCGTCTGGAGGACCAGCGACTGCTCACGGGCCACGGCAACTATCTCGACGACAAGCCGGCGGACGGGGCATTGTGGCTGGTGCTGCTGCGCTCGCCTCATGCGCACGCCCGCATCGGGTCGATCGACGCTGCTGCGGCGCGGACGATGCCCGGCGTCGAGGCGATCTTTACCGGCGCGGATCTCGTCGCCGACGACGTGGGCAGCATTCCGACGCTGCCGATCTTCAAGCGGCCCGACGGCTCGGACATGCTGCTGCCGCCACGCAACCTGCTGGCGCATGAAGTGGTGCGCTTCACCGGCGAGCCGGTGGCGGCCGTGGTCGCGACGACGCCGGATGCGGCGCGGCTGGCGATGGAAGCTATTGCCGTTGACTACGACGTGTTGCCCTCAGTGGTCGATCCGGTCGCGGCGGTCGCGCCCGACGCGCCGCGCGCGTGGCAGGAGGCGCCGGACAACATCGTCGCGGCGATGAGCTACGGCGATGCCGCCAAGGTCGAGAAGGTGTTCGCGACGGCCAAGCATGTCGTGACGCTCGACGTCGCCAGCCAGCGGCTGGTGCCATCGGCGATGGAGCCGCGCGCCACCATCGCCGAGGTCGAGAAGAAGTCCGGACGGCTGATCCTGCATGTCCAATCGCAGACGCCGACGTCGACCCGCGACATCCTTGCCGACGCGATCCTGAAGCGGCCGAAGGAGAGCATCCACGTCAAGGTCGGCGACATGGGCGGCGGCTTCGGACAGAAGACCGGCCTCTACCCCGAGGACGGTCTTGTGGCTTACGCGGCCGTGAAGCTCAATCGCAAGGTTCGCTGGCGTGGCGACCGCACCGACGAATTCGTCGGCGGCACCCACGGCCGCGATCTCACCTCGACCGCCGAATTCGCGCTGAACGCGAAAGGCCGCGTGCTGGCCTATCGCGTGCGCTCGCTCGGCGGTACAGGTGCGTATCTGGCGGGTGCCGGCGTGATCATTCCGCTGGTGCTCGGGCCGTTCGTCGCCACAGGTGTGTACGATCTTCCGCTGGTGCACTTCGACGTCAAGGCGGTGATGACCAATACCGCGCCGGTCGGCGCCTATCGCGGCGCGGGCCGCCCCGAAGCGGTGTTCGTCGTCGAACGCCTGATGGATGCCGCCGCGCGGCAGCTCAACATGGACCCGCGCCAGATCCGCAAGGTCAACTTCATCCAGCCGGATCAATTGCCCTACACCAACGCAGCGGGCCAGGTGTACGACAGCGGCGCCTTCGCGCACATGCTCGAGCGCGCATCGGCGCAGTCCGATTGGGACGGCTTCGCCGCGCGCAAGAAGGCCGCCAAGAAGAAAGGCCTGCTCTACGGCCGCGGCCTGACCAGCTACATCGAATGGACCGGCGGCCGCGCGCACAGCGAGAAGGTCAGTCTGCACGCGACCGCCGAGGGCCGAGTCGTGCTGCATTCCGGCACGCAGGCAATGGGGCAGGGGCTCGAGACCAGCTATTCGCAGATGATCGCGTCTTCGCTCGGCATCCCGATCGACAAGATCGATGTCGTGCAGGGCGATACCGATCTGGCGCAGGGTTTTGGCAGCGTCGGCTCGCGCTCGTTGTTCGTCGGCGGCACCGCCGTTGCGGTGTCGTCCGCGGACCTGATCGCCAAGGCGCGCGAGAAGGCGTCGAACCTGCTGGAGGCGGCGGTCGAGGATATCGAATACAACGATGGCTGGCTCACTGTGGTCGGCACCGATCGCCGCATCGGATTGTTCGACATTGCTAAGGCGGAACGGAACGCGCGGTTGAGCGTCGACAGCACCGGTGAGGTGGACGGACCGAGCTGGCCGAATGGCGTGCACATCTGCGAGGTCGAGATCGATCCGGACACCGGCATGACCCGCGTGGCGCGCTATTCGACGGTCGACGACGTCGGCGTCGCGGTCAACCCGATGCTGGTGGCCGGTCAGGTGCATGGGGGCGTGGCGCAGGGCATCGGACAGGCGCTGTACGAGACCGTCGCCTACGATCAGGACGGCCAGCTGCTGACTGCGAGCTATCAGGACTACTGTATTCCGCGCGCCAGCGATGTTCCGGCGATCGATGTCACGCTCGATGATTCCGCGCCGTGCCGGACCAATCCGCTCGGCGCAAAGGGCTGCGGCGAATCCGGCGCGATCGGCGGACCGCCCTGCATTACCAACGGCGTGATGGACGCGTTGGCGCCGCTCGGCATCAAGACGCTCGACACGCCGTTGTCGCCGGTGAAAATCTGGCAGGCGATCCGGGATGCGGAGCAGCGCGCCAGGACGGCCTGAGAGGACGGTAGGACTTCACCGTAGAGCCCCGTTTCGATGGTATCGAAGCGGGGCTCTCTCTTTCTCGACGCGTTTTGCTCGACGCGAGCGGCTCTACTTCGCTCGAAAACGCCATGCTTCGCAGCGTGGCGTTCGTGCCCGTTTGAGGTATGCTCGCGGTCGAACGCTTGCACGTCCATCGGACATGCGAGCGTGTTCGATACCTTGCGGCGACATGACAGGAGATATTGATGCGTCGGCTTCTCACCGTTCTGGCGGCTTTGGCGACATTGAGCCTGACCAATTGCGGGTATAACGCGATCCAGAGTCAGGACGAGCAGATCAAATCGAGCTGGTCCGAGGTCGTCAATCAATATCAGCGCCGCGCGGACCTCGTTCCAAATCTCGTCAATTCGGTGAAGGGCTTTGCGCAGCAGGAGAAGGACGTGCTGCTCGGCGTTACCAACGCGCGCGCCAAGGTCGGAAGCATTCAGGCTTCGCCCGAAACGCTGAACGATCCGGCCGCCTTCAACAAGTTCCAGCAGGCGCAGGGCGAACTTTCCAGCGCGTTGTCGCGTCTGTTGGTGGTGACGGAAAACTATCCGCAACTGAAGTCGGATGCGCTGTTTCGCGATCTGATGTCGCAGCTCGAGGGCACCGAGAACCGCATCACGGTGGCGCGCAATCGCTACATTAAGTCCGTGCAGGAATACAACGTCACGGTGCGTTCGTTCCCCTCGAACCTGACGGCGATGATGTTCGGCTACAAGGAAAAGCCGAACTTCACGGTCGACAACGAGAAGGCGATCTCGACGGCGCCGAAGGTCGACTTCAACCCGGCGCCGGCGCCTGCACCAACACCCGCACCCGCCAAATAAGCCGGTGGATCGCGGATGACAGCGATCAAAACGGTCGCGGCGGCCCTGCTGGCATGGATGCTGTGTTGGGCCGTCGTCGCGGTTGCCGATGTGGCCGTTCCGCCACTCACCGGCCGCGTGGTCGATCAGACCGGGACGCTGACCCCGGAGCAGATCGCGACTCTCGACGGCACCTTGCAATCCTTCGAGCAGCGCAAGGGCAGTCAGATCGCCGTGCTGATCGTGCCGACGACCGAGCCCGAGACCATCGAGCAGTTCTCGATCCGGGTCGCGGAGGCGTGGAAGATCGGTCGCAAGAAGATCGACGATGGCGCGATCCTGGTCGTTGCCAAGAACGATCGGCGCTTGCGTATCGAGGTCGGTTACGGTCTCGAAGGCGCGCTGACCGACGTGACGTCGAAGCGCATCATCGACGAGGTGATCACGCCGAAATTCCGTCAGGGCGATTTCGCCGGCGGCATATCGGCGGGCGTCGATCGCATGATCGGCGTGATCGACGGCGAGCCGCTGCCCGAATCGAAGCGCCGGCAACAAAGCACGAATATTTTCGACAACATCGAATCCGTGGGTCCGATCGCGTTTTTCGCCGTGCTGGTGTTCGGTGGCATCTTCCGCGCCATGTTCGGGCGGTTGCTGGGCGCTGCCGTGACCGGTGGTCTGGTCGGACTGGTAATCTGGTTCCTTGCCGGGACGCTGGCGATTGCGGCGATCATCGGCGTGATCGCCTTCGTCTTCACCTTGATCGGCGATAGTGTCGTATCGTCCGGCGGCGGTCGAGGCGGGTGGTCGGGCGGCAGCGGCGGCGGCTGGTCCGGTGGATCGAGCGGCGGTGGCTTCAGCGGCGGGGGCGGCAGTTTCGGCGGCGGCGGCGCATCGGGGAGATGGTGACGATGGGCATTGCACGCATCGGCAAGCACCTTCTCGCCAACCGCTCGCGCGTCAACCGGGCGTTTCCGAAGGCGTCACTGGATGCGATCGAGCAGGCCATCAAGGCGAGCGAGGCCACTCATGCCGGACAGATTCGTTTTGTCGTCGAAGGCGCCTTGGACGGTCGCCCGCTGTTTCGCGACCAGCCGGCACGCGAGCGGGCGCTCGATCTGTTCTCGCGATTGCGCATATGGGACACCGCGCACAACAGCGGCGTTTTGATCTATGTCCTGCTGGCGGATCGGAATGTCGAGATCGTCGCCGACCGCGGCATCGATGCCGCGGTGGGCCACGTCGCCTGGCAGCAGATATGCACGGCGATGGAAGTCGAATTCGGCAAAGGCCATTTCGAGCAGGGCGTGATCGCCGGCATTGAAGAAGTCACCCGGCATCTCGTGACACATTTTCCGAAAGGCCGCGACGGCCGCAACGAATTGCCCGACACGCCTGTCGTGCTTTGAAGATCGTCATTGCGAGCGAACCGAAGCAATCCAGTCCTTCCTGAGAGTCTGGATTGCTTCGTCGTTGTCGCTCCTCGCAAATAGCGAGCTACTGAGGTCGCTGTGTTACGCCTTGGTGGACGGCCGCTCGGCGACGTGTTTGAACCACGCGGCGATGTTGGCGTTGGCCGGGTCCAGCGGCTGGCCGACTTGCGTGCCGAAGTCGAGCCAGCAGTAGAGAACCATATCCGCCAGTGTGAACCGCGAGCCGCAGACGTATTCCTTGCCCTGCATCTGGCCGTCGAGCCAGCGAAGACGATCGGCGGCGATCTTCTTGAGGCCGGGCGCGGCTTCCGGCACGCAGACGATGCGGTTCTGAAACAGCTTCAACCCTTCGCTGAAACGGAAGCCGTTGGTCAGCGGTTCGCAGATATTGAGATCGATACGTCGCGTCCACATCCGGCACTCGGCGCGCTCCTCGGCGGTAGTCCCGATCAGCGCCGGCGCGGGATGCTTTTCCTCGAGGTATTCGCAGATCACGGTGACTTCGGCGAGATAGCTGCCGTCGTCGAGTTCGAGCGTCGGCATCTGGCCGTGCGGGTTGCGCGCAAGATGCGCTGGCTGGCGGTTTTCGCCGCCGCGCAGATCGACCGTCTGTGTCGGAATGCTCAGGCCCTTTTCGGCAATGAACATGCGGACGAGGCGCGGATTGGGTCCGATGGAATCGTAGAGTTTCATACTCCCCCCTTATGGTCCGTCGGATGGTTCATCCACCGACGCAACTGGTTTGACGTCACTGTCTTGGCGCACCGTGGCGAGCGCGAAAGAGGTCGTTGCTCGCTCGTTTGGTTCGTCATCGGGCGCCATGTTATCGCGCTTTGTCGCGAAGATGAAACAGGTCGCACGAAGAAAACCCGACAAATGAAGGGGTTAGACCGCTGGCGGAATATCGCGTTGAGCGTTCAGGTCACAGTCAGGTAGCGCCATCCATAATTACGGCACAGTCGTTCGTAACCATTTGGCAAGCAATCATGGTTACCAAATTATCAATGTATCGAGGATTTTAGACCTGTGAGCGAACATATGGCCGATCAGAATCGTGACGACCGCATTGAGCCCACCATCAATGACGCGACCACCAATTCCGAATCTGGCAAAGCCGAGCCGGTCGGGGCAGCAGCGGCCGCGACTACGGGTCAGGACAACTCGGCAGCACCCGAGGGGCAAGCCAAGGGCGAGATCAGAGGTGAAGAGAAGCCTGCCGCTGCCGAGCAGCCAGCGGCAAAGACGACCGGCAGCCACATCATGGTGCTGCCGCCGTCGCGGGACGGCGGTTGGAATGCGCATGGCGAGGAAGCCGCCGCGCAGGGAGCGACCAGGTCCGGCCTGTTCGGCAAGCGCAGGTTTACCGCCATGGCTGCCATCCTGGCGCTGGCGGCGCTGGCCGGCGTCATCGGCGGATCGCTGGCAACGGCAGCGTTCGGACATCGCGGCGGCGGCAACGTCGATGCCGCGACCGGGCAACAGGTGCAGGCGCTGAATGAGACGATCGCCAAGCTCCATTCGGAGGTCGCTGCCCTGAGGGCCAGTGCCGAGCGCTCCGCCAAGGCGGATGCCTCGCAACTGGCGAAGATCACTGACCGCGTCGAGAAGGTCGAGAAGGCGCAGGCCGAGCCTGCCGCCAAACTCGCAAGGCTCAGCGAAACCGTCGAGAAAATGCGGGTGGCCTCCGCCACGCCGACCGCGTCGACGCCGGCCGCCGCCAAGGAGAACGCGAAGGAAACGACGGCATCGATTCCGACGCCGGTCGCCGCTCCCAACAGAACACCCGATGCCCATCGGTTGCCCACGGTCGTCGGCTGGCGCATTCGCAACGTCGGCAATGGCGGCGCGCTGCTCGAAAGCAGGGACGGCCTTTATGAGGTGTATGCCGGCGATCCGCTGCCCGGGCTTGGCCGTGTCGATGCCATCCGCAGGCAGGATGGCCGCTGGGTGGTGGTGACCAGCAAGGGTCTGATCGTCGCGCGGTAATCGCGACGTATCTGCAAATCATGAGCGCTCCGGTTCTGATGTCGTTAGAGCCGGAAAGGCTGTAGGATCGCCTTCCGACACAATCGCGGAAGGCGTTGCGGGATGAAGTCGCCGCGCAATGGATGGAAGGGCCTCTGGCTCGCTGTCGCGGCGCTTGGTTTGGGCGGCGGCCTGCAACTGGCCTCCGCTCAATCGCTGACCGACGGCACCGCCATCACCGATCCCATTGTATTGCGAGAACTGGACGCGCGGCGCAGGCCGGGCAATCAGCGCGGTATGCACGGCTTCGGCTTGCGTCAGGTGCTTCAAGCCGATGGATCGCCCGACGCCGTCCTGCTGAATGACGAACTGTTCGCGCTTCCGGCGATGCTGCCGGTGCGGCAAGCGATCGACCGCGACATCGAAGCGTATGCCAAGCGGCATCGGACCGATATCGTCGACGCGACCGCGGATGGCGGCAATCAAGACCGCTTGCAACTGTTCGATCGTAGTCTCCTGTATTCCGCTCGCACCCGTTTCGTGCTGGCGGGAATTGTCAACCGAATGGATCGGGCGTTCGTTTCGCCGACGACCTGCGGTGAGATACGGCTGATCTATCGACTGATCCGGACAGAACCACGCGCCGACGAACCGTCACGCCTGCCGATGACTTTGAATGTCGTATTGGCTGCCACCGATGCGGTCGATGGTGTCGGATCGTCCGGGGCAGTTTGCGCCAAGGTCGCACGGCGTTGGCTCGCGATGCGCAATGATACGCCGAAAGACGAGGCGCTTGTGCGCCGGTTGGCCGAAGCGGATGGGCCTCTGGCGGTGCTTCAAACGCATCGTGTGATCCGGCTCGAACTGAACGTGCAGGTCGGGCATCAACCGAGGGCGAAAGCCCGCGCTTTCCGAACCGACTATCTGATGAAGGCCTTTCGATACGATCGCGTCGCGCGACGTTTCGACGAAGCACCACTGGAAAATCAGATCGATCGCGATCGTATTCTTGCGGATGATGGCCTCAAGGCTGAACTCGTCGAATGGCTGTTGCAGCCACAGCGTCTTCAGGCATTCGACCGTGGCACGCTTCTCGTGCCGGACAGGTTTCTCGCGCGCTCCGTGATTGCCGCGACGCCGGCGGGTTTCGTCGCATCCAGCAGGCAGCCGGAATATGGGCTGGTTCAATCGTCGGCCGCCGACAAGCAGGCCGCGTTCAACTCGCGCGATGTCGTTGCCGCGCTAAGGAAAGCGGAAGAGCGCGGCGTCGTCTTTACGAACATTCGCTCGGTCGCGGGCTTCGAGCGGCGATTGAATGACATGACATGCGCGGGATGTCATCAGACCCGGGGCATCGGCGGTTTCCATTTTCCGGGCGTCGCCTCGACGTCGTCAGCGTCAACGGAAGCCGTGAATGTGCCGGTGTCGCCGCATTTTGTCGGAGATCAGCCGCGCCGCCGTAACATTCTGGAAGCCTTTCGCGACAAACGCAGGCCCGACTTTTCGCGCGGCTTCGCGAGCCGACCGCAACTGCGCGGCGACACGACGCTGATCGGGACCGAATACGACGACGGATGGGGTGCGCATTGTTATGATGCGCGTGCCGAGGGGGCGGCGGACCGCAGCTTTGTGTCCTGGACATGCGCCAAGGGGCTGTCGTGCCAGGCGATCGGCGAAGCCGGTCGCACGGAACGGATGGGCATGTGCTTCGTTGGTCCGCTTGCGGGAGAAAGCGACGATGAACGACGTTGAGCGGGATACGAAACAGCGCAACCGCGAGATCGCGCAGAACGAAGAAGCGCGGCAAGTCCGGAGCAACGTACGCCTCAGCGTCTGGGCGGTGGTCGCTGCCGTCGTCATCGTCCTGGTCGGCTGGCTGCTGATGCGCTCCTGAATCGAGTTTTGAGCGCCGACGTCTGGTCGCCAACGCTTTCCGCAACAACGACCTTGTTCAAGCCCCAAGGTCCATCCCGAACCGCTATCCGACCACACCTGTGCCGCGCAGGTTGCGAATATCGTCGTCGGCATAGCCGGCTTGCCGCAGCACCTCGTCGCTGTGTTCGCCGACTTTCGGCGGCAACCGGGGCTGCCGCTTGTTGCTGCCGTCGATCCAGATCGGGCTGTTGATGGTCAGCATGGTCTCATTCGCAAACGGGATCAGCACGTCGTTCTCGCGCATCTGTCGATCCTGCGGAATGTCGTCGAGAATGCCGACCACGCCGAATACCAGGCCATTGCCGTCGAGCGCGGCGCGCCATTCGGCGAGGTCGCGCGTCGCGAAAATGCTGTCGAATATCTTGATCAGTTCCAGAGACCGCGCGTGGCGATCCGCCTTGGTGGCAAACCGTGGGTCGGCGATGAGGTCTTCCCGACCGAGGCAGCGGGCCAGCGCCGGCCATTGCTTGTCTTCGTTCAAGAGGGAGAGGATCAGCCAGCGGCCGTCGCGGCAGCGATAATGATTGGTCACGGCGTTGAGCGCGCGTTCGCGCGGGCGGCGCGGCTGGAATTGCGCGCCGCACAGCTTGGCTTGCGCGAGGACGCCGCTGGCCCAGACGCCGTTGGCCATCAGGTTGGATTTGACGTGGGAGCCCTGTCCGGTCTTCTCGCGCTTGTAAAGCGCGGTGACGATGCCGCTGTACAATGCCATGGCACAGGGATGATCGCCCATGCCCGCGACCGATCGCGCCGGCGTCGTTTCCTCGTCGGCGCGCACGAGGTCCATCAGACCGGAGCGCGCCCACCATGCATTGCTGTCGAATCCGGGCTTGTTGGCTTCCTCGCCGATCTCGCCGTATCCCGTGAAGGAAGCGTAAATCAGCCGCGCATTGAGCGGGGCGATATCGTCGTAGGTCACGCCGAGTCGCTTGCGGACGGCGGGTGGAAAGTTGGTGATGAAAACATCCGCTTCCTTCACGAGCTTGTACAGGACGGCGCGGCCTTCCGGCTTAGAGAGATCGAGCGCGAGGCTCTTCTTGTTTCGCCCCTCAAGCATCCAGGCGTAGTTGTGATCGCTGACGGGATAGCCGGGCAGGTTCGGCAGGTTGCGATAGGGATCGCCGGCGCCGGGCTGTTCGATCTTGATGACGTCCGCGCCGAAATCCGACATCACCGTTGCCGCGGCGGGCGCCGCGATGAAACTCGCACAATCCAGAACCTTGAGGCCGTCGAAGATACCGTTTTCCATGGTCACGCTACACCGTCTTGTATGCCGGATCGGTTCGCTCACTTCGCCGATCGCGTTGGATTCGAATTGGCATTTGATCCGCGTTGCGTCGCTCGCGCAACCATTCTGATGATGGCGGTGGCATTGTCCGCGTCCCGGAAATTGCTCTATCATTTCGATCATGGCCGCCATGGATGGTTCGCTATGGCAGCCGCGCCACGCTCGCGATCCGAATGATGCGCGCTTGCCGTGCCGGCTTGGCAGGTGAGGGGCCTTTCGCTAGCGTTCGATCATGACCGCTATTCGAAAAATAGCTTCGAGCGTGATGGCGGGGCGTTGGGGGCGCCGATCCCCGGCGCCGCGTCGTTGGTTGCGACATTGCGCGATGGTGGCCAGCGTGGCGACCGTCGGCGCGTTTGCGTGGTCCGGCACGTCATCGCAGGCGGCGTCCCTCAGCGCGCCGGTTGCTCAACTCTACAGTTCCGTATCGATCTTTCCGCCGTCCGCGAACAGCATGACGGTGTGCTACGGATTCGTTTGTCGTCGGCGCGAGACGTTCAGCTTCTCAGCGGCGGATCGAGGGACGTTGGCGCGTATCCTGGCTACGGGCAGGTCTTCGGCGGTGGCGGAGCGCGCCGCGGTGCAGCGCGCCGTGGTGTGGTTCGATCGCCGCATCGGTCCGGTTCTGGGAACCGACAAGCGGGTGGCCCGTGCCGATTTCCGGGCGCGCGACGACGCGCACAATTTCGATTGCTGGGACACCACCCGCAACACGACCAGTCTTCTGCTGATATTGCAGGGTTGGAAGCTGCTCAAATTCCATACGGTCGGCGACCCGCATTATCGCGGCAACGTGGTGGCGTTGCAGACGCCGCACAACACCGCCGTTCTGGTCGAGCGCGCGACCCGCGCGGAGTGGGTGGTCGACCTGTGGCCGCGCGGCTATGGCCAGAAGCCGGACGTGATGCCGGTCGCGACGTGGGTGAAGGAAGATTGATCGCGAGCGCTTCGCGGCGGCGAAGATGTCTTGCGTTGGGGTTGCGATTGACAAGCGAAGGGACCGGCTCAATGGCGATTGAACCAGTCCCTTGAGAAGAGTTTTAGCTTCGGATCGGTCTGCACCTTGGTTCGCACCGCGCTTTGGATCGTCGAATGACGGCGTCGGGCGAAGAAGCGCGCTGGGACCGGACAGTTGAGCGGATCAGACCTTCAGATGCTCCGCCGAGGTCTTGCCGCGATTGGCGACTTCTTCGTATTCGACAGTCTGGCCTTCATTGAGCGTCGAGAGCCCAGCCTTCTCCACCGCCGAGATATGAACAAACACGTCCTTCCCGCCCGTGCTGGGCTGAATGAATCCGTAGCCCTTGGTCGGGTTGAACCACTTCACAGTGCCTTTAGCCATTAGGTCGTCTCCGCAGGATAAAACGATCACAGACAAGTCGGTCCCCGGAAACCGGCTTTTCCGACGGCGGTGAGGATACGCGGAATATGACGATCTTGATAGTCCCAAACGCACCGGGGGTTTTCGGGGCAGTCCGCGCTGTGCCGACAGCTTCCCTTGCGATGTGCGGGCAGCTCGTCAGTGCCGGCAAGGCGCGGGCGGAAAAAGCGCCGGCAATTTAGGCAGATCCGCGCGCCACATTTGTTTTCAAGGACCTTCGCTGGCGGAAAACATCATGCTCAACAGCAAGATAAGCCCGGCGTCAGGCGCCGATCACCGGCGCTGCCGGCGGTGATTTGTGGTCCAGCAAGCGGGCGAGCACGGACGATCTGGTCACGGTTCGAATCCGCAATGTCCCGGCGCGACCGCGGATCACCGCGTCCTGTGCCGGCAAGGCGTCGGAGGCCAGCGCCGCCCGCTCATGAACCTCGTCGGACAGGATCGTCTCGCAACTCAGTACCTTCGTCAGATCCTGCAAGCGCGCGGCGACATTCACGGCATCGCCCAGCGCGGTGAAGACCATGTGGTCGCTGTTCCCGATGTCACCGACGATCACCACGCCGCCATGGATGCCGATGCCGAACCTGATCGGTTCGCGGCCGTCATGCACCAGAACCTGGTTGAGATCCTCGACATTGGCCGCGAGGCGCGCGGCCGCGCGCAGCGCCTGTCGGCACGCCGTCTGCGGGTCGGTCTTCAGGCCGAACAGCGCCAACTGGCCGTCGCCGTAGAGCTGATTGGGCTGGCCGCCGGATGCGGTCACCGCTTGCGAAACCACGTTGAGGAACTGGTTGACAATATAGACCGTGTCGAACGGCAACAATTTCTCGGCAAGCTTGGTCGAACCCCGCATGTCGACGAACATGCTGACGAGGTAACGCTCCTGGCCGCTTCGAAGCGGATCGGCGCGCCGCGGATCGGTTGCGGAGATCTGCGGAACGAACATACGGACAAAGGAAATATCCGATGTCGGCCGCAACTGGCAGGCAAGGCGTATCGTTGGATCGTCGGCGGTCCCGACGCGGTCGAGCACGAACGCCTCGCGTTTCGATGGCAACGGCAGGGCATCGAGACCGCTGGTGATACGGATGCGGCAGGTCGAGCAGCGCGCGCGACCGCCACAGACGCTGGCATGGGGCACTCTGTGGCGGATACTCGCCTCGAGAACGGTCAGTCCTTTCGGGACCCGAATGGTTTTGCCATCGTCATATGCGAGGGCGATCAGGCCACCGCGCCGTTCGTGCAGCAGCCGCGCGCCGCGGCCGACGATCATCAGCCCGAGCAGTCCGAGATATCCCGCCAGGAAATATCCCACGACCTGATCGAGAAACGCCTGATGCGGAGCCGTATCGGCGTGCGGCGGCGTCAGGTTGTCGTCTCGCCATTGCTGCGATCGGCTCTGTTGTTCGACGGTTCGTCCGCCCTGGTAGAAGCCGATCATCGCCAGCGTCGGCAGCAGTACCGCGCAGGCGAACCAGACCGGCGCGGTCGCCTTGAACAGCCGTTTCAGCCGTAGCCAGAGATACATCCCGATACAGCCGTGGATCCAGGCGACGTTGAGAACTCCCACCATCAGCCAGAGCCGGCCCGACGAGGCGACCCAGTTGCTGTAGAGAACCTGCGGATAAAGCTTCTGGGTATCGAACAGGGTCTGACTGAGGCGCACTCCGACGACGTGCGAAATGATCATCACCGGGATGCTCAGGCCCAGCAGCAGTTGCAGCGGCTCGATGCCGCGCCAGTGAAATTCCCGACGCTCATAGAGCGACCAGATGCCGAGGCTCATGTGAACGGTGGCGGCGGAATAGAAGATCACCGCGACCGGCAAATACTGCCAGAAGGCGGTGTGATAGATCACGCCGACGATCAGCGCCTCCGGCGAAATGATGCCGAGCGCGTGATTGAGAAAGTGGCTTGTCAGATAGGCGAACAGGATCAGTCCGCAGGTGAGGCGCACCTGACGCACGCCCACGCCGCGACCGAATTTTGCGAAAGGGGCGAGGAAGGACGTGGACATATGATCCGAGGGCGGCAGGGAGGCCGGGTTGGAGCGGTCGGAAAGCGCTGCGATACTAGTTGCCCGCGCCCCGTCACGCCATGGGGCGCTACGGCGATGTTCAAGGAGGGGCGCCGGCCGTGGCGGTGCGATTGACACCGCTATCGGAAACGGAAACAAAGCGGCCCAGGCAAGCCCCGGAAAGGCCGGATGACATGTGTGCCGGAACGGCCTCCCGATGACCAGCGCTTCGTCCAGGCCCGATCGTCCGGCCGCGCAGGGCATGAGTCGTCGTCAACTCGCCGGCGTCCTGCTCGTGGTCGCGTTGATGACGCTATTGCGCGTGATCTACGCCAGCGTCATCGATCTGCGGACGGATGAGGCCTACTACTGGACCTGGTCGAAAGAGAACGTGCTGTCGTTCCTCGATCATCCGCCGATGATCGCGTGGTTCATTCGCTTCGGCACCGCGATTTTCGGCGATACCACGCTTGGGGTGCGGCTTGGCGGCATCGTCGCGATGCTGGCGACGCAGCTCCTGCTCGCAGATATCGTGCGGCGGATCACGCGCGATTGGCGAGCCGTGGTGCTGGCGGTGCTGCTGCCGGAGGCGGCGGTCTACTACGGATTGCTGATGGCGAAGGTCGCCCCGGACACCGCGCTGATCGTGTTCGCGATGGCGATGATGTGGGCGCTGGTTCGCGTCGCGGAAACCGACGATGGTCGCTGGTGGTTGCTGGCCGGCGTGTTCGGCGGGCTGGCGTTGCTGTCGAAATTGACGGCGCTGATGTTGCTGCCCGCGGTCGCTGCCTTCGTCGTGGTGCCGGACTGGCGTCGGCGCTGGTTGCTTAGCCCTTATCCGTGGCTGGCGGCGTTGATCGCGCTAGCGCTGTTCGCGCCGGTGCTGCTCTGGAACCAGATGAACGACTGGGTGTCGTTCAAATTCCAGTTCGTCCGCGCCACCGTCGCGCCGCCGTTGTCGCTGGCGCGATTCGGCGAGTTTCTCGGCTTGCAATTCAGCCTCGTCGGACCGGTGCTGTTGCCGGTGACGCTGTCGGGCGTCGGCTTTATGCTGTGGCGCGGCTATCGGCTGCGCGATGGCGTCGCCATTCTGCTGTCGACCGCCGTGGCGCTGCCATTCGCTTATTTCCTGTGGCGATCGCTGCGGCTGCGCATCGGCGACACCTGGCCGATGTTCATGTGGCCGATCGGCTTCGCCGCGACCGCCATCAATGTCTGGTGGCTGCGCACGCACAACTCGCGGCTGGCGAAATCCACCGTCGCGTGGGCGAGGGCTGCCGTCGTATCCGGTATCGCGATCGTGGTTGCGACGTTCCTCTACTACGTGGCAAGCGACAGGCCGTGGCTTGGCCGTCTCGATCCGGGCGGGGCCGAGGCCGGCTACGAACAGGTCGCTGCGCGGGCGGCGGCCGACATGAAGGCCATCGGCGCGACCTGGATCGCGACCACCGATTATCGCACCTATGCGATGCTGCGCTGGGAATTGAAGGATCGCGTTCCGGTGATCGAGATCAACGAGCGGGCGCGGTTCCTCGGCTTCAAGGATCCCGGCATGGATCGCATTCGCGGCCGCACGGGCCTTTACGTGGTCCGCGCATCCGACGCCGACAGCCCGCTGTGGGCTTTGACCTCGGCGCGGCGCGAACCGCTGGCCGACGTGGTGCGAAGCTGGCGCGGCATTGCGATGGAAACCTATGCCGTCGGCAAACTGACCGGATGGACGCCGGACCTCTCGCCGCCGCCGAATACGCCGTTCTTCCGATGGCACTTGCTGGCGGACAACGGCGCTGCGCCAGGCGCAGCCGGTCGGATCGAGAACGGCGTCAACGCTCGCTGAGCCGCGCCGGCTCCGCCGTCGGCGCGTCATCGTCACGCTTCGACAGGAGATCCCTGGCGAGGTCGCTGAGCACGGGACGCGGCAGCGCGTTGAACGGCAGCGGCCGCGTCACGTCGATGGCGGCGAGCCCGAGCCGTGCGGTGAGCAGTCCGTTGAGGATGCCTTCGCCAAGCCGCTGCGAAAGTTTGGCCGCGACGCCGTGCCCGAGCATTTGCTGGACGAGGCTGTCGCTCGCGGCCATGCCTCCGGTGATGGCGAGGTGCGAAATGGTGTGGCGCATCAGGCGGATCATGCCGAGCGTTCCGGGCCGGCCGCCATAGAGCAGCGCCAGTTGCCGCACCAGCCGCAGGGCGGCGGCGAACACGAAGACCACGTCGATCAGCGCGCGCGGGCTGATCGCGGTGACGATGGAGACGCGCTGCGCGGCAACGGACACCAGCCGACGTGCCTCGCGGTCGAGCGGGCTCATTAACTCGCGCTCGGCGAGTTTGAGCATGTCGGCGCCGTCGATGATGTCGTCACGATGGCTTGCCAACGTGGCGCGGGCGCGCGCCAGTGACGGATTGCCATGCGCGAGCTTGAGCAGGTCGCTGACGATGGCGTCGGCCTCCGGGCGACTGTCGCTGACGAGGGTGGCGGCGGCGCGTTCGTGCAGTTTCTCGATCGTCGCGAGCCGTGCCAGCCCGAACGCCTCGCGCACGACGATGACGATCAGCGCCAGCAGCGCGGCGGCGGCGAGCGCCGCACCGAACCAGCCGAGCCCCTCGCTGCGGACGAACAGGTCCTCGATCAGATTGCTGACGCCGAGCCCGGTGCCGAGCAACACCAGCCCGCCGACCGCGCTCCAGAATACGGTTCCCCACCACGAGCGGCGTTTCGGCGGCAGGGGTGTCTCATCCAATGCGATCGGCAGCAGAGCAGGATCAGGGTCCGGCGTGATCTCGATCGCGCCGCGCCCGAACAGGCCGCTGTCGCCATCGCCGTCCCTGACGACGACGCGCGGATCGTCGAGTCGGAACGCGGCCGGGCGGCGTTGTGTTCGTTCGCTCATTGCAGCCTGTCTCCGATCAGGAACTGGAGGGCGCGGTCGAGGCGGATATGGGGCAGCGCCGGCGTTTCGCCAGAGGCATGTGGCAGCAGGGGCGGCCGGAACCGGAGGAAACGATAGTCGGTTTCCTCGTGCGAGGCGGCGCTAAGGCCGCGGAACGAGGGCTCGTCGGTGAACAGGTTGTCGAGATCGGTCGGCAGGTCGCCGGGAAAGGTGGCGACCTCGGTTTCGCCGTCGAAAGTCTCGCCGCCGGCGTGTTCGCCAGCAATGGGCGTACCGAGAATCGAGGGCAGCCGCTCGCGGCCACGCTGCACCTCGGCCTCGCGCGTGGCGCGCACCGCCGCCAGCGCCACCACGTCGATGGTCGCGCCCGCGAGTTGTGCACGGGTGGCGGCGCGATCCAGCATCCGCCGCAGGATCGCTTCGAGGCGATCATGGCTCGTGCGATGCAAATGGTCGGCCTTGGTGGCAGCGAACAGGATGCGATCGATGCGCGGCCGGAACAGCGCGCTCCACAGGCTGTCGCGGCCGACATTGAAGCAGTCGAGAATACCGGCGAGCGCGGCCTCGAGATCGCGCAGCGCCGCGGGGCCCGCGTTAAACGCGGCCAGCGCATCCACCAGCACGATCTGGCGATCCAGCCGCGCGAAATGATCGCGGAAGAACGGCCGCACAACGATGGATTTGTAGGCCTCGAAGCGTCGCCGCATCATCGCCCATAGCGAGCGGTCGGGCGCGGTGCCGTCCACCGGCACGTCGAGCGGTGCGAACGTCAGCGCCGGCGAGCCTTTGAGGCTGCCCGGCATCAGGAAACGGCCCGGCGGCAACAGGCTCATGGCAAAGCGTTCGTCGCGGCAGGCGCGCAGGTAGTCGGTGAACAGCTTTGCGGCGGTCAGCGTGGCCTGTTCGTCCTCGCGGCCGTTGGGATCAAGCGTGGCAAGATGCGCGTGCCACGCCGCCGCAAGCGGCGCGCGCGGGCCTTGCCGCGACAGCGCGAGGCTTTCGGCCGACCACTGCTCGTAACTCTTGTCGAGCAACGGCAGGTCCAGCAGCCATTCGCCGGGATAATCGACGATATCGATGGTGAGCTTGCGCTCCGCGCCATTTCGTCGCTGGTAAGAGACGGCGAGGCGCAACTCGCTGATGTCGGAGGTCGAGGCCGGCCATTGTCGTTCGTCGATCAGTGTATGAACATGGCTCTCGTAGTTGAAACGCGGCACGGCGTCGTCGGGCTGCGGTTCGAGCTCGGTGCGCGCGATGCGTCCGCCCGACAACGGCTCGAATACCGGAAAGCGACCGCCGCGCAGCAGGCCGTGGATCAGCGCGGTGATGAACACCGTTTTGCCGGCGCGCGACAGGCCGGTGACGCCGAGCCGGACCGTCGGATTGAGCAGATGGCTGCCGTACTCCAGCAGCGCCTGTGCCGACAGACGGGCCTCTTCGATGAGGTCGGAAAAACCGGAAGCCATAAATCCGAAAGCCTTGATATTGGAAGCCTCGATATTAAGGCCTTGCGCGGGTCGAATGATCCGATCGGAGGTGGCGGGGTTACTTCATAATCGCGGTCGTCGCTCCTTGCGAAGATGGCGATTGCAGCGGCAAAATCAAGCATCGGTTGCAGGTCGCGTTTGGCCGCGGGTCCATGTTTCCGACCCATTTCGCGGCCAAGCAGGTGTCATCGTTGGTTAAGCTGCGGCGGCTAGGCTCGGTTGTGTCAAAGGCATTGCGGCGTCACGGATGTCGAGTTTCGGATGACGATCTTTCAGTTGAAGCAGTTTGCCTCGCACTCCGCCGCTGCCGCCGTTGGGGCCGTGCGCTGGAACTACGACCGCGCCGAGATCATCGCCGATGGCATCGTTCATGGCCTCGGTGTCGGCGTCGGTCTGGTGGCTGCGACCGCGCTGATCGTGCTCACCGGCGTATTTGCCTCGACGCCCGAGATCGTTTCGGTCTCGATCTACGCTGCCGGTCTGCTCACCATGCTGGGCTTCTCCGCGGCCTACAACATGTGGCCGGTGTCGCCGCGCAAATGGTGGCTGCGCCGGTTCGACCATTCGGCGATCTACGTCCTGATCGCCGCAACCTACACGCCGTTCATGATGCAGATGCACGATCGTGTGCTGGCGCTGCTGCTGCTGAGCGGGGTGTGGAGCGTCGCCGCAATCGGCATCGCGCTCAAGCTGTTCTTGCCGGGCCGCTTCGACCGGCTGTCGATCGTGCTGTATCTCGCGATGGGCTGGAGCGGACTTGCGGCCTATGATGCTGTCTTCACGTCGTTGCCGAAATTCACCCTGTGGTTCGTTGTCGCCGGCGGCGCGCTCTATACGCTCGGCGTGATCTTTCATACGTGGCGACGATTACGCTTCCAGAATGCAATCTGGCACGGCTTCGTCTTGCTTGGCGCGGCGTGTCATTATACGGCTGTGCTGGACCTTGTCCTGACCTGACCGTTTGCAATGGAGCGCCGCCATGGATATCGCCGGTAAAGTCGTCGTCGTGACGGGAGGAGCCAATGGCATCGGCCAGGCCCTCTGTGAAGTCTTTCATCGCGCCGGCGCCGCCAAGGTGGTCGTCGCCGATCTCGATCACGCCCGCGCGGAGGTTGTCGCCAAGGGTGTCGGCGGCGCGGCGTTCAGGTGCGACGTGGCGCAGGAAAAGGAAATCAGTCACGTCATCGAAGAAACCGAGAAGCTGTACGGTCCGATCGGTCTGTTCTGCTCCAACGCCGGCATCGGCGGCGGCTTCGATCCGATGGCGGAGAATGTCGCGGGGACTTCGGACGAGCCTTGGGCGCGAAGCTGGGCAATCCACGTGATGGCGCATGTCTACGCCGCGCGCCATCTGGTGCCGCGCATGAAGACGCGCGGCGGCGGCTATTTCCTCAACACCATCTCGGCGGCGGGGTTGCTGTCGCAGGTCGGCAGCGCGGCCTATTCGACGACGAAACATGCCGCGATCGGTTTCGCCGAGAGCCTCGCCATCGCGCACAAGGCCCATGGCATCCGTGTCTCGATCCTGTGTCCGCAGGGCGTCGACACCAACATGCTGCGCGGCCTGCCGAAGGGACCGCAATCCGGCGACGGCAATCTGAGCGCGGAGCAGGTGGCGCAGGATGCGCTGAACGGCATCCAGCAGGAAACCTTCCTGATTCTGCCGCATCAGCAGGTGCTCGGCTACATGCGCAAGAAGACCGAAAACTACGATCGCTGGATCGGCGGCATGGCGAAGATCCAGGCCAAGATGCGCGAGGATTTCGGCAAGGCCTGACCGCCACGTCATTCCGAGGAGCGTGAGCTCCGGAGCAATCCAGTTCTTGCTTTGTGGCTTTCTGGATTGCTTCGCCTCGCTCGCAAAGACGGACGCTAAGTTCTAGCGCTCCGCCGCCACCGGTGGTTCGAAGGCCTGAATTGGTGGCAGGTTGCCGCTAAAGCGTTCCACCTGCACGGTCGTCAACTGTCCGCAGCAGCCTTGCGCCAGGCTTGAGGTGCCAACGTCGCGCGTCAGCACGTTCGGGTTGCCGTGCACGCAGAGAGGCTTGTCGTCGGCCGGATCTTGCGGATCGTACCATGCGCCGGTCGGCAACTGCACTACGCCTTCACGCACCCGGTCGCTCAGCCGCACCGCGGCGAGGCAGGCACCGCGCGCGTTCGACAGCTTGATGATGTCGCCGTCCGTGGTGCGGCGTCGCGCGGATGCATCCGCGCCACCTCGCGGCCACGATGCTTCATCTCGGCCGAGTGGCCGCCGAAATCGAACTGACTGTGCAGGCGCGTCGCCGGTTGATTGGCGACGAGTTGCAGCGGGTGTTTGTCGTCGATCACGTCCGCCGGCGGAATCCACGTCGGATGGCCGGGGCAGTCGGCGTAGTTGAAGCCTGCAATCGTCTCGGAGAAAATCTCGACCTTGCCGGACGGGGTCGGCAGCGGCTTGCCTTCAGGATCGTCGCGGAACGCGCGCAGCGGGCCGCCGTCGTGGACCAACTGCGGCAGCATCAGTTCGCCGCGCTCCCAGAACGTATCGAAGTCCGGCGCATCCAGCCCTTCCGCCGCCAGCGCCTCCTGCGTGGTGCGATAGAGATGGCGCAGCCATTGTTCGGGCGTGCGCTCTTCGGTGAAGGCTTCGCCGTGGCCGGCGCGTTCCGCCAACGCTGAGAAGATCGCATAATCGTCGCGCGCTTCACCATAAGGTTCGGCGGCCTGCTTCATCGCCACCATCAGCGGATCGACCTGCGTGGCGCCGATGTCGTTGCGTTCCAGCGTCATCGTCGAGGGCAGCACGATGTCGGCATGCCGCGCGGTCGCGGTCCAGCCGATCTCATGCACCACAAATGTTTCGATGTTGGCGACGGCCTGCCGCAGCCGGTTGATGTCCTGGTGGTGATGGAACGGGTTGCCGCCGGCCCAGTACACCAGCTTGATATCCGGATAAGTCAGGCGTTGGCCGTCGTAATCGAACGGCGCGCCCGGATTGAGCAGCATGTCGGAAATGCGCGCGACCGGAATGAACTCTTCCACCGGGTTGGTGCCTTGCGGGAAGGCCGCGACCGGCACAGCGTTGAAGGTGCGGCCATAATTGGCGATGGCGCCGAGCGCGTAGTTGTAGCCGCCGCCGGGCAGGCCGAGCTGGCCCAGCATCGCAGCGAGCACCGCCGCCATCCACACCGGCTGCTCGCCGTGCTCGGCGCGTTGCAGCGAATGCGACACCACCACGAGCACGCGCTTGCCGGGCAGCAGGTTCGCTTGCCGTTCGATCTCGCTCGCCGGAATGCCGCTGATCGCCGAGGCCCACGCGGCGTTTTTGGGAACGCCGTCGCTGCGACCCATCAGATAGTCCTCGAACTTCGGCCACCCGGTGCAGTGGCTCGCGAGAAACGCGCGATCATGCCAGCCGTTGGCGACCAATGTATGCGCGATGCCGAGCATCAGCGCGGTGTCGGTGCCGGGCCGCAGCGCCAGCCATTCCGCCGCGATCTCCTCGGGAAGATCGTCGTTGATCGGGCTGATGAGCACGAACCGCGCGCCGCGCGCGTGTGCCGCCCGCATGTGATCGCGTTCGGTGTGGCGGCTGACGCCGCCGGACGCGATAGCGGAGTTCTTCAGCGCCATGCCGCCGAAGGCCAGCAGCACATCGGTGTGCGCGGCGATATCTTCCCAGCATACGTTGCGACGGGACATATCGTCGTAGCGGCCCAGCACATGCGGGATGATCACCGACGCCGCGCCGGAACTGTAGGTGTTCACCGAGCGGACGTAGCCGCCCATAGCGATATTGAGAAAGCGGTGCATCTGACTCTGGGCGTGATGGAAACGCCCGGCGCTGGCCCAGCCATAGGAGCCGCCGTAGATGGCCTTGGGACCATGCGTGTCGCGCACCCGCACCAGTTCGGCGGCGAGCAGGTCCAGCACCTCGTCCCACGGCAGGGCGACAAACTCATCGCGTCCGCGCCGCTTGTCCTTGCCTGGACCGCTCTCCAGCCAACCGCGACGGACCATCGGTTGCGCCACACGCGCCTTGTGGCGCAGCGCATCCGCGAAGTTCTGGATGATACGATTGGGATGCGGATCCCGCGGATGGGGCGTGATGACCAGCCTGTCGTCCATCCACTTCGTCGAGAACGCGCCGTAATGCGAACTATGCGAACGCGGCGTCGCGGATTTTAAGGTGTTTGCCGTCATCATGTGCTCCCGGAGTTCGGGTCATCCAGCCGCATCGTCCGGAGAACGGTTCAATCGCGCTCGATCGAACCTGCGTCTGGCTTCTAGGATCGCGTGCGATCGGTGTAGAGACAAGGCGAGAACGAACGTGACGGACGGAGCTTCAATGCTTCTGTCCATACAGGATCGGGACTGCGGAATCCACGACCACTTCGATCAGACTGGTTCCAGTCTCCGTGAAAGCGCCTTGCAGCGCCGGCATCAGTTCCGCGGCCTTGGCCACGCGCACCGCCGCGCATCCCATGCCTTCGGCGAGCCGAACGAAATCCAGGCCGGGCAGGTCGAGACCCGGCACTTTTCGCACCTGCATCACCTGACTGAACGAGCGCATCGCGCCGTATCCGGCGTTGTTGATGACGACAACGGTGAGCGGCAGTTTGCGTTGCACCGCGGTCCATAGCGCCTGCAGCGAATACATCGCCGAGCCGTCGCCGATCAGACAGACCGTGCGTCGATCCGGCCGACCGAACGCCATGCCGACGGAGGCGGGCAGCGCGTGGCCGAGCCCGCCGCTCGACATGGTGTAGAAGCTGTCCTGTCCCGGCATCGGCAGAAACTTCTGCATCGTTGGGCGATGCGATGGCACTTCCTCGGCGAGCGCGGCACCCTTCGGCATTGTCACTGAGAGTGCGTGCATCAGATATTCCACCGGGATCGGATCAGCCGCTTTCGGCGCCGGCGGTAGCGCGCGGCCGGCGGGAAGCGGCCGCTTGCCCGGGGGCAAGGCGTCGCGCAGCGCGGTGAGCGCCGGGCGCATTGTGGCGATGATGCTGGTGCCGAGCGGTGCAACGGAGGCCGCGGTGGGATCGTCGGTGATCTGAAAAATCGTGGTGTCGCCGTCGAAGATCGCGGCATGACCCTCGACGTGGAAAGTGAACACCGGCGCGCCGATCACCACGACGAGGTCGTGATCGCGCAACGCATCGGAGAGTTGCGCGGGTGAGGCGTGCAGGAAACCCGCGAACTGCGGGTGCCGCTCCGGAAAGCTGCATCGCGCCGAGAACGGGCTGACCCACACAGACGCGCGGCTTTTCTCAGCGACCTCGATCATCAAATCGACGGCGCCAGCACGATCGACGGCAGGGCCTATCACCAGCGCGGGGCGCTTGCTTTGGGTCAGCGCGTCCGCGAGCGACCGAATATCAGCCTCGTCCGGACCGATTTCGCGGGTGATGCGGCGCGCAGCGACCGACTGCGTCGGCTGCGTCCAGTCGTCGATCGGAACGGAGACGAAGGTCGGCCCGCACGGCGGTTGCATCGCGACGTAGTAGGCGCGGGCGATCGCTGCCGGGACGTCCTCGGCGCGCGCCGGCTCGACACTGTACTTCACGTAGGGACGTGGAAATTCCGATGCGCGCTCGGCATAGAGGAAGGCGTGCAGCGGCAGGATGCTGCGCGCCTGCTGGCCGGCGGTGATGACCATCGGCGTCTGATTGCGATGCGCGGTGTAGATGTTGCCGAGCGCGTTGCCGACGCCGGCCGCCGAGTGCAGATTGACGAAAGCCGCGTTGCGTGTCGCCTGCGCGTAACCGTCCGCCATGCCGACGACGGATGCCTCCTGAAGGCCGAGCACATAGTCGATATCGTCGGGCCAGTCGCTCAGGAACGGCAGTTCGGTGGAGCCGGGATTGCCGAACACGCGCTTGATGCCGAAGGCACGAAGCAGTTCGAAAGTGGCTTGCTTGACGGTCGTGGCGGCGGGGCTTTTTTCGGGCTTCTTGCGGGGCACGTGACGATCCTTGACGGCATCGGTTCGATGGTCCGCCAATCTATCGTGTTTTCGCGCGCCGTGAATACCTTCGCGCCGCCAGCGTGCATCAAATCCGCAGCAATCGCCGCGAATTGACATGCGAACAAGTCACTTTCGCTGTGCGCGCCGCCGTGGCGCGCGAAAGTACAATTCGTCGGCTAATTCACCAGCTTGCCGTGCCGCGCATGGTCGGCGCGCCGTCGGCATTGGCGACCCAGATGTCGAGGCCTTCGGGGATTTCGTTGGCATTGACGCTGAACTCGCCGCCCTCGAACAACGGCTGCAAGCCGCGATAGCTGAACTTCTTTGGCGCAATGCCCTCGTGCAGATGCGCGGCGAACTCCACCAGCAGCGCCGCCTGCATCGGGCCGTGGAAGATCAGGCCGGGATAGCCCTCGACCTTGGTGACGTAGTCGCGGTCGTAGTGAATGCGATGGCCGTTGAAGGTCAGCGCCGAATAGCGGAACAGCAGCACCGGATCGGAAGCATGGGTCTGGCGATGCTTTGCCGTCGGCGGTGGCGGGGCGGGTTTCGCGGGCGTTGCGTTCTGCCCGCCGCTCGGCATGTCGCGATAGACGATATCCTGGCGTTCGCGAATCGCGACGCCGCGCGCGGTGGTGATGGTGTGCTCAACCGAGACGAAGCACAGCGTCCCGGTGCTGCCATTCTTCACGGTCACGTCAGCGATGCGCGAAGCGCGCGTCGCCTCGTCGCCGACACGGAGCGGCTCGATGAATTGCAACTCGCCGCCGGCCCACATCCGGCGCGGCAACGGGACCGGCGGCAGAAAGCCGCCGCGTGTCGGATGGCCGTCCGGTCCCAGCATCGACATCGGATAGACCGGCTGCGTGAGGCACCAGTGCGTAGTGAACGGCGCGGCGGAGGCACCAGTGCGTAGTGAACGGCGCGGCGTCGCCGCGCTTCGGTTCGCCGACGTCGAGGAACAGTGTGGCGCGCAGGCCCTTCACCAGTTGCGCGGTGACGATGTCGCTGGCTTCCTCGGTGCGGCCGATCCATTGCCGCAGGTGATCGATGTCCAGTTTCTCGGTCATGCCTTTTTCTCCGCGCGAGCCTTGTCGTTCTGGCCGATGGCGGGCACGGCGCCGTAGCGGCGCTGCTCCTCCACCACGATGGCGGCGGGCGCCGGATAGGCCAGCTTGCCATTCGGTGAATCGACTTCGATCCGCCGCAGGTGCGGATGCTTCGACAGATCGTCCATGGTGTTGACTTCGGCAAAGGCGATGTCGGCCTTGTCGAGCCGTTGCAGCAGCGTGTCACGCGTCATCGATGCGAAGGCCTCGCCGACGAGACGATCGGTCAACGTGCGGTTGTGCACGCGCTCCACCATGTTGGCGAGGCGCGGATCGTCGGGCAGCGTCGGCTGTTCCATCACGTCGGCGCAGAGCTTCTTCCACTCGCGCTCGTTCTGGATCGAGATCAGGATGTCCTTGCCGTCCTTCGAGGTGAATACGCCGTAGGGTGCGATCGACGGATGGGCGAGGCCGATGCGTTGCGGCGGCTTTCCGGCTTCGGCCGCGAGCAGCGGCACGGTGAGCCAGTCCGCCATCACGTCGAACATCGAGATGCGGATGTCGGCACCCTTGCCGGTGACGGAGCGCCCGATCAGCGCTTCGAGAATCGCGGCGTGCGCGGTCGCGCCGGTCGCGATATCGACGATGGAAAGACCGACGCGCGACGCGCCTTCGGGACCGCCGGTGATCGAGGCGAGGCCGCTCTCCGCCTGGATCAGCAGATCGTAAGCCTTGCGGTTGGCGTAGGGGCCGTCGTCGCCGTAACCGGAAATGGTGCAGATGATGAGGCGCGGATAGTCCTTGCGCAGCCGCTCGCGCGCAAAGCCGAGTTTGTCCATCGCGCCGGGCTTGAGGTTCTGCAACAGCACGTCGGCGCCGGCAATCAGCGCTTCCAGTTCCTTGCGCCCGGCTTCGGTCGCGAGATCGACGATGACCGACTCCTTGCCGCGATTGAGCCAGACGAAGTAGCTGCTCTGGCCCTTGGCGAAGGCGTCGTAGCCGCGCGCGAAGTCGCCCTCGGGGCGCTCGATCTTGATGACGTGCGCGCCGGCGTCCGCCAGGCGCGAACTGCAGAACGGCGCCGCCACCGCCTGTTCGACGGCGACGACGGTGAGACCTTCAAGCGGAAGCGTCATGACGCAACTCAATACGAACGCGGCATGCCGAGGACATGCTCGGCGAGATGCGACAGGATGAGATTGGTGGAGATCGGCGCGACCGAATAAAGCCGCGTCTCGCGGAATTTGCGCTCGATGTCGTATTCCTCGGCGAAGCCGAAGCCGCCATGGGTCTGGATCGCGGCGTTGGCCGCTTCGAACGAGGCGTCGGCGGCGAGCATCTTAGCCATGTTGGCTTCGGCGCCGCAGTCCATGCCTGCCTCGTAGCGGCGGGTGGCTTCGCGCACCATCAGTTCAGCTGCACGCATCGATGCGTAAGCCTTGGCGATGGGGAACTGGATGCCCTGGTTCTGGCCGATCGGGCGGCCGAACACCACGCGGTCCTTGGCATAGTTGGTGGCCTTGGCAATGAACCACTTGGCGTCGCCGATGCATTCGGCGGCGATCAGGATGCGTTCGGCGTTCATGCCCGACAGAATGTAGCGGAAGCCCTTGCCTTCCTCGCCGATGAGATTTTCCGCCGGCACTTTCATGTTGTCGAAGAACACTTCGGTGGTGGCGTGGTTCATCATGGTGCGGATCGGGCGGATGGTCAGGCCGTTGCCCTTGGCCTCGCGCATGTCGACGATGAAAACCGACAGTCCCTCGGTACGCTTCTGCACCTGATCCTTCGGTGTGGTGCGCGCGAGCAGGATCATCAGGTCGGAATGTTCGGCGCGGCTGGTCCAGATCTTCTGGCCGTTGACGACGTAGTGATCGCCGTCGCGGCGCGCGGTGGTTTTCAGCGAGGTGGTGTCGGTGCCGCTGGTCGGCTCGGTGACGCCGAACGCCTGCAGGCGCAACTCGCCGCTGGCGATCTTCGGCAGCCATTTCGCCTTCTGTTCGTCGGAGCCGTGACGCAGCACCGTGCCCATGGTGTACATCTGGGCATGGCAGCCGCCACCGTTGCAGCCGGCGCGCTGGATTTCCTCGAGCACGGCCGCCGCCGCCGACAGCTTGAGGCCGGAGCCGCCGTACTCCTCCGGCACCAGCACCGAGAGATAGCCGGCTTCGGTCAACGCATCGACGAACGCCTTGGGGTAGGCCATCTCGCGGTCGAGCTTGCGCCAGTATTCGCCGGGGAATTGCGCGCACAGCTTGGCGACGGCATCACGGATATCTGCGTAATCTTCGGTGCTCACGGTTTCCTCGATCGGCTGGTGGCCGCAATCTGCGGCATCCCGGATGATAAATCCAGCGTGTGTGGTTCATTGCGGGCGTTGCAGGGGAGCTATCGAATTCGGCGACATTTCGCCAATACATTTATGCTGGGGCGATAGATCGAAAAACGATGACCGGCGGCGTGGGGGCGCCACCGGTCATGATCCTGCCGCGCGAATGCGGCCGCGGGACGTCAAGCGTCAGGAGAGGCGGACGGGCAGCGACTCGTAACCCTTCACGAAGCTGGAATAGATTCGCTTCGGCGCGCCGACCACCTCGATATTGTCGAAGCGTTGCAGCATCTCCTCCCAGAGAATGCGCAACTGCAACTCCGCGAGCCGCATGCCGACGCAGCGATGGATACCGAAACCGAACGACATGTGCGTCTTCGGTCGCGCGCGGTCGATGATGAATTCGTTGGGCTGCTCGATGACGTCGTCGTCGCGGTTGCCGGAAACGTACCACATCACCACGCGGTCGCCCTTGCGGATCGTCTTGCCGCCGATCTCGGTGTCCTGCAGCGCGGTGCGGCGCATATGCGCGAGCGGCGTCTGCCAGCGGATCACTTCCGGCACCATCGTTTCGATCAGGGCCGGATTGGCGCGCAACTTGGCATATTCGTCGGGGAATTCGTTGAGCGCCAGCACCGAACCGCTCATCGAGTTGCGCGTGGTGTCGTTGCCGCCGACGATGAGCAGAATGAGATTACCCATCAGATTATCGGGATCCATGTGACGCGTCGCGTCGCTGTGCGCCATCATCGACAGGAGATCGTTGCGCGGCTCGGAATTCACGCGCTCCTTCCAGAGTCTGCCGAAATACGCGGCGCACTCGTTCAGTTCGTCGCGGCGCTGCTCCTCGGATTCCACCACCATGCTCTTGGGAAGCGCGGTGGAGACGTCCGACCATCGCGTCAGCTTCTGGCGATCTTCCCACGGGAAATCGAACAGTGTCGCCAGCATCTGCGTGGTGAGGTTGATCGAAACGCGCTCGACGAAGTCGAACGGCTCATTGCGCGGCAATTCATCGAGCACCTTCTGGGTGCGTTTGCGGATCAGCTTCGCCATCTCGTCGAGATGCGTCGGCGTGAACATCGGCATGACGGTCTTGCGCTGCGGCATGTGCTGAGGCTCATCCATCGAGATGAAGCTCGGCCAGTCGTAGCCCACCGGCACGTCGCGGATCATGATGCCGCCATTGCGCATGTCGGACGAGAAGATGCCGTGGCTGGTGTCGACATGCATGATGTCGTTGTATTTGGTGACGGACCAATACGGCTCGATCGGCGCATTCGTGCAATAATGCACCGGCGCTTCGTTGCGGAGCCGCTCGAAGTAGGGCCACAACGTATCGTTGCGGAATAGGCGGGGCGCGCCGGGGTGAAAGTCCTCGATCGGCATCGCATAGGCTTCTTCACGCGCGGCTTGCTGCAGCGCTGCCTTGCCCGGCTCGATGGTGCGATGAATGTTCATGGCCTGATGGCTCCCTGTTCGGTCATGACGGTGCGAGGCCGTCGCGGCGAAGCGGCATCGGTCGAGACAAATCTTTCATACTCTGGGCGGATTTCTAGAGGGATTCTTGCGTCCATACGCCGGCGGCAATGGGGCGACTTTGCGTGCGCGCTGGCGGTATTCGGGTAGCGCAAATCCGTAGGAATGCGCATTTTGTCGCACTTGTAAAGTTTGATTAACAGTATTGGGACACCATTCCTGCACCCACGCTTGGGGACAGGGGATCCAGAATGTATTTCCTTCGACGGCCAGGCGACCTGGCAAGCAAGTTTGCAGCGCTCGATAAATCTCAAGCCATTATTGAATTCGATCCGGACGGGACGATCCTGACCGCGAACGAGAACTTCCTCAAGGTGATCGGCTATAGCCTCGATGAAATCCGGGGCAAGCACCACAGCATGTTCGTCGATCCCGCCGAACGCGATGGCGGCGATTATCGCGAGTTCTGGGCGGCGCTGAAACGCGGCGAGTTTCAGTCGCGCGAATTCAGGCGGGTCGCCAAGGGAGGACGCGAGATCTGGATTCAGGCGTCCTACAATCCGCTGACCGACGGCAAGGGCAAGCCGTTCAAGGTGGTGAAGTTCGCCACCGACATTACCGCCGCGAAGCTCCGCAACATCGAGTACGAGGAGCAGATCAGGGCGATCGAGAAATCGCAGGCCGTGATCCGCTTCACGCCGGAGGGCGACATTCTCGAAGCTAACCCGAATTTCCTCGGCGCGCTCGGTTACGACCTCGCTGAAATTCAGGGCAAACATCACAGCATGTTCGTCGACCCCGCGGAGCGCGACCGTCCCGCCTATCGCGCCTTCTGGGAAGCGTTGCGGCGCGGCGAATATCAGGCCGCCGAATACAAGCGGGTCGGCAAGGGTGGCAAGGCGGTGTGGATTCAGGCGACCTACAACCCGATCAGCGACGGCACCGGGCGCATCGTCAAGGTGGTGAAGTTCGCCACCGACATCACCGCGCAGGTCGAGGATCGCCTGCGACGCGCCGACGTGCAGCAGACGATCGATGCCGATCTCGGTCTCATCACCGATGCGATGGCGAAGACCACCGGCCAGGTGTCGTCGGCGGCGGGTGCATCGACGCAGACCTCCTCCAACGTGCAAGCCGTGGCGGCGGGAGCGGAAGAATTGGCGGCGTCGGTCGGCGAGATCAGCCGGCAGGCGGCCGACGCGCTCAACATCTCGCGGCAGGCGGTGACGCAGGCCGACGAGACCAGTACCATCGTTTCCGGCCTCGCGGAGGCGGCCGAGCGTATCGGCGACGTGGTCAAGCTGATCAACAACATCGCCGACCAGACTAACCTCCTGGCTCTCAACGCCACGATCGAGGCGGCGCGGGCGGGCGAGGCGGGACGGGGTTTCGCGGTGGTGGCTTCCGAGGTCAAGAGCCTCGCGGCGCAAACCGCGAAAGCGACCGATGACATCAGTTCACAGATCGCCGAGGTTCAGGGTGCGACCGGCAACGCCGTCAGCGTGATCGAGGCGATTTCGCACACGATCTCCCGCGTCAACGAAATTTCCGCTGCGATCGCCGCGTCCGTCGAGGAACAGGCGTCGGTGACGCAAAGCATCTCGTCGAACATGCAGGTGGCGGCGAAGGGTGTGAACGAGGTCAACGACAGCCTCAGCGATATCGCGGAATCCGCGCGCTCGGTCGACGAGGCCACGCGCAAGGTCAAGGAGGCTTCCCGCGCGCTGGCCTAGAGCCGTTCCCGTTCCGATTGAGTCGGAACGGGGCTCCAGATTTTTGCTTTAACGCGCTTTCTTTACGCGAACCGGTGTCCACTTCGCTCAAAAACGCTCTGGCGCGCGCATACGACCTCAAGCCACTTCTCCGGCCGCGCGACCCGTGGCATGGTCGGCGCGACAGGAGCCGACGGCCGTGTGGTCATCGGCCCGGCGGAGGAGATGGTCGACGATGATACCGAATGCGCTACCGACGTTTAATTTCGATCTTGGCGAAACCGCAGATGCGATCCGCGAAACGGTTCGCGATTTCTCCGCCAACGAGATCGCGCCGCGCGCTGACGAGATCGACAAGACCAATCAGTTTCCGCGCGACCTCTGGCCGAAGATCGGCGCGCTTGGCCTGCTCGGCATTACGGTCGAGGAGGACTACGGCGGCGCGGGGCTCGGCTATCTCGAGCACTGTCTCGCCATGGAGGAAATTTCCCGCGCCTCCGCGTCGGTCGGCTTGTCCTACGGCGCCCACTCCAACCTGTGCGTCAACCAGATCCGCCGCAACGGCAACGAGGCGCAGAAGCGCAAATATCTGCCGAAGCTGATCTCCGGCGAGCATGTCGGTGCGCTGGCGATGTCGGAGCCGGGCGCCGGCTCGGACGTGGTGTCGATGAAGACCCGCGCCGAGAAGAAAGGCGACCGCTACGTTCTCAACGGCAACAAGATGTGGATCACCAACGGTCCGATCGCGGAGACGCTGGTCGTCTACGCCAAGACCGATCCCAATGCCGGGCCGCGCGGCATCACCGCGTTCCTGATCGAGAAGGGAATGAAGGGTTTCTCGACCGCGCAGAAGCTCGACAAGCTCGGGATGCGCGGCTCCGATACCTGTGAACTGGTGTTCGAGGATTGCGAGGTGCCGGAGGATAACGTGCTGGGCAGCGTCGGCCGCGGCGTCAACGTGCTGATGTCCGGCCTCGACTATGAGCGCACCGTGCTGGCGGCGGGCCCGCTCGGCATCATGCAGGCGTGCCTCGACGTCGCGGCGCCCTACGTGCACGAGCGCAAGCAGTTCGGCCAGCCGATCGGCACCTTCCAGCTCGTGCAGGGCAAGGTCGCGGATATGTACGTGACCATGAATGCGTGCCGTGCCTATGTCTATTCGGTGGCGAAGGCGTGCGATCGCGGCGAGACCACGCGCGAGGATGCCGCCGGCGCGATCCTGTATGCCGCCGAGAAGGCGACGCAATGCGCGCTCGACGCGATCCAGTTGTTAGGAGGCAACGGCTACATCAACGACTATCCGACCGGACGGCTGTTGCGCGACGCCAAGCTTTACGAGATCGGCGCCGGCACCAGCGAAATCCGACGCATGCTGATCGGCCGCGAACTGTTCGAGAAGACGACCTAGGCGACGGCGCTGTCAGCGCGCCATTCGAACGTCGCTGACGGGGCAAGTATCTGCTTCCGCATGCCCGGCCTTGTGTCGGGCATCCACGTCTTTGACGCGGCGCGATCGGACCCGCATCACTGTGTCGGCAGGCCGTTCACGTTCGCGACCCAGACGCGGACATCGCTCAGCACCTGCGGCAGCACGGCTTCCACCTCGGCCATGGTCATGCCGGCCTTGATGCGCGGATCGTACAGGACGTTGAGCACGTACTGATCGTAGATGCCGAAGAAGCCCATCCGCACCTCGTCGTTGAACATGGTCCACGGCACCGAGCCGGTGTCGTTGATAGGGCCGAGCGATTGCAACAGTTCCTCATAAGCGCAATCGAGGAACGTGAAATCGCCCTTGTCGACGGTGAGGAAAACGTCCGAATGCTGAATGGCGAACGCCTCGTTCTTGCGAAAGCCCGAGAGGCATTGCGGATCGAGCGAATTGCGGATCTCCCGCGCGCGCTCCTTGCCGTAGAATTTGGCCAGTGTGGTGTCGAAGTCGCGGTCGCGGACCAGATGCACATCGACGCTGGCGGCCCCGGCGTCCGTGGTCATCGCGATATCGAGATGGCGGATATGCCTGGCGATGTCGGCGACGACGCCGGCGATCTGCTTTTGCCGTTTGCCGGGTGCGCCGCTGACGGAAACCCGCACCGGCATCTCATATTTGCGAATGCGGTCGACGCGGCCGGCGAGATGGAACTCGGCGCCGAAGGTCGTCTTCAGAAAACCCTCGATGATTTCCTTGTCGGAGAAGACCGTGCGTTGCTGGCGCTGACGCGCCGCGATCGAGGCGCTGTCGCCGGCGGACGCAGGGGCGGGCAACGCAATCAGCGCTGTCAGGACGATCAATCCAGCGCGAATGCTTGACGAGCGTACCATACCAAAACCGTCGTCCCCGCGCAGGCGGGGACCCATAAACCCCAGACTGCATAGTTAGCGGGAACATCAGTCAAAGGCTACAGTCGCTCTCCGCATCAAGAACGACACGGTGTATGGGTCCCCGCCTGCGCGGGGACGACGACTGAGGCTGTTTGATCCTATGAGCTGCAGTTCAATTCAAGGCGCAGGACAACGGCATTCAATTCAAGTCAGTTCTTCACCACCACCGTGGTGCCGACCGGAACGCGGCTGTAGAGATCGGTGACGTCGTCATTGGTCATGCGGAAGCAGCCGGACGATACCGCCTGGCCGATCGTCTCCGGCTCGTTGGAGCCGTGAATGCGATAGAGCGTCGAGCCGAGATACATCGCCCGCGCGCCGAGCGGGTTCTCGATGCCGCCCTTCATATGGCGCGGAAGGTCGGGGCGCCGCCGCAGCATCTGCGCGGGTGGGGTCCAGTCCGGCCATTCCTTCTTGGCGGTGATGCGATGGGTGCCGGACCAGCGGAAGCCGTCGCGGCCGACGCCGATGCCGTAGCGCAACGCCGTGCCGTTCGGCTGCACCAGATAGAGCCGGCGCTCCCTGGTGTTGATGACGATGGTGCCGGGCGCGTAGTTTTCGTTGAAATTGACGGTGGTGCGCGGAATCGGGTTTGACCCGCCGAACGGCAGGCGGAAGTTCGGATCCATGAAGGTCCGCGTATCCATTTGCGCTGAAGCGCTCCCGGTCATCATCAGTCCCAGTGTCGCCGCAGCCAGCAGGACAGCAAACCCTCGTTTCATCTTCGCCCCTTCAAGGTTCAATGCAAGGTTCAATGATTGTCGTCAGGAAGGCCATAAATTGCCGCATTTCGCAACCCACAGCCCTGTGAAAATGGATTTTCGGAATCCGGCGTGACCGAAAAGCCGCGCAATCGGCGATGAATGTCAGATTCGCCGCACCGGCGCCTTCCGGATGGCTGCCTTGCAGCCGTCCTTAATCCTTTGACGCAACCCGCCAACAATGGTTCATCTTGAAGACAACAAAATGCATGAAGGGAGTGCGATGATGAATGGTGCTGAGAGCCTGGTGCGGACGCTGGTGGCCGGTGGCGTCAATGTCTGCTTCACCAATCCGGGCACCTCGGAAATGCACTTCGTCGCGGCGTTGGATCGGGTCGAGGGAATGCGCTGCGTGCTTGGCCTGTTCGAAGGCGTGGTGACCGGCGCGGCCGACGGCTATTTCCGCATGAAGGGCACACCGGCTTCGACCCTGCTGCATCTCGGCCCCGGTCTCGCCAACGGTCTTGCCAATCTGCACAACGCCAAGAAGGCGGCCTCCGGCATCGTCAATATCGTCGGCCAGCACGCGGGCTATCATATCGAATACAACGCGCCGCTCACCTCCGACATCGAGGGGCTCGCGCGGCCGATGTCGAACTGGGTGCGCACGTCGCCGGACGCAAAATCGGTGGCGCGCGACGGCGCCGCCGCCATCGCCGCCGCCAGCGGCGCCTCGCCGCAGATCGCGACCCTGATCCTGCCCGCCGACACCGCGTGGAACGAGGCCGACGGCATCGCCGAGGTGCCGGCTCCGTCGCAGCGCGCCGGCTATTCCACCGAAGCGGTGGACGCGGCCGCGCGGGTACTGCGGGGCGGCGAACGAACGCTGTTGCTGATGACCGGCAACGCGCTCACCGAAAAGGGACTTGCGCTGGCCCAGCAGATCGCCGGCAAGACCGGCTGCGCGGTGATGGGGCAGACCTACAATGCGCGGATGGCGCGCGGGCAGGGCCGCTTCGCCATCGAGCGCGTGCCTTACGTGGTGGCGCAGGCGCTGCCGGTGCTGAAGGAGTTCCGCCATATCATCCTGGTCGAGGCCAACGATCCGGTGGCGTTCTTCGCCTATCCGGACAAGCCGAGCCTGTTGAAGCCCGAAGGCTGCGAAGTGCATCGCATGACCGAGGGCGGCGACAATTCCGTCGCGGCGCTTGAGGCGCTGGCGTCGGCGGTCGGCGCCAGGCCTGCGGATGCCAAACCTCAGAAAACCATGGAACTGACGAAGCCGACCGGCGCGCTGACCCACGAGGCGATCGCGATGGCGATTGCGATGGCGATCCCGGAGAACGCCATCGTGGTCGATGAATCGATCACCACCGGACGCGGGTTCTTTCCGCCGACCGCGGCCGCCGCGCCGCACGACTGGCTGCAGAACATGGGCGGCTCGATCGGATTCTCGACGCCGGTGGCGACCGGCGCCGCTGTCGCCTGTCCCGACCGCAAGGTGATCTGCATGGTCGGCGACGGCAGCGCGATGTACACGCTGCAATCGCTGTGGACCCAGGCGCGTGAAAATCTCGACGTCGTCACCATCGTCTTCGCCAACCGCATGTACCAGATCCTGCGCGGCGAGTTCGACGGCGTCGGCGCCGGCGAGCCCGGCCGCCGCGCACAGGACATGCTGAGCATCGACCGCCCGGCGCTGGACTGGGTGTCGCTGGCGAAGGGCATGGGCGTGCCCGGCCGTGCGGTGGAGAGCGCCGACGACTTCAACAAGGCACTCGCGGAAGCCAACGCCGAGAAGGGGCCGCGGTTGATCGAAGTGCGGATGTAAGAGACACGATAAATCTCCGCGTTGTTCCCGCCTGCGCGGGGACAACGATTTTTGTGTCAGGCGTCGTGTTGGAGAACGATTGCCGATCGCGCGTGCTGGAGAACGCCGGCGCGCGAGCCGATCCATCGCAACCGACCGCTCTTGCGGCATAAGCGCACGCCGGCGCTTGCGGGTGGTTACGATTTGTTAGCCTTAACAATTTGTTCAAGCGTACCGGTGTTTCTCTACCCACGGGCAAACGGTGTGGGTGGGGTTGCGGAATGGCGTTGTCGGCGCGTGTTATTGCGGTCGCGGTTTCGATCGGAAGCGCGGTTGTTCCCGCAGTCGCTGCGGATATTCCTGTGAAGGCGAGGGCGGTGCCCGCCCCGTTCGACTGGAGCGGGTTCTATATCGGCGGCCATCTCGGCGGCGGGCTCGGCACCACCTCGATCGCGAGTCCGTTCGGTCCGTCGATCTATGGCGATACGATCCGGATGCCGTCGGTCTTCGCCGGCGTGCAGGCCGGCTACAATTGGCAGATCTCGCGCAATCTCGTGCTCGGCATCGAAGCCGATGTCAGCGCGATGGACGCCGACGGTGCGGACACCTGCCTCGCGCCATCGGGCGCGCTCACCTCGTTCAATTGCCGCGCGCGGCACGATGCGTTCGGCAGCGTCACCGGTCGGGTCGGATTCGTCGGCGGCGTGGACGGCCGCTCGATGGTTTATCTCAAGGGCGGCGCGGCATGGTTGAGGTCCAACGTCGACGTGACGTTGAACGCGTTCCCCGAGATCGCGCCCGCGACCCTGCAAGGCACCCGATTGGGATGGATCGCGGGCATCGGTTTCGAACGGGCGCTGACGCCGGCATGGTCGTTGCGCTTCGAATACAGCCATGCACGCTTCGGCGGCGGCAGCGTGACGTCGCCGGCGGCCTTCGTGCAACCCGCGCCGGGCGCGCTCGACTACATGGGTGTCCCGGGCGGACCGACCGGCATCGATCACAGCCTCAATCTCGTGCGCATCGGTCTCAACTATCGCTTCGGTTCGGAGACCCGCGCGAATTGGCCGGAGCCTCGCCTTGCGGCTGAAGCGCCGGCGGTGGCGCCGGGCTGGCAGGTCGAGGTCGGCGGCCGCTACTGGTACTCCAGCGGACGTTTCCAGAAGGATCTCGGCATCACCACCAGTCCTGCGCAGCAGAACGTGCTGGTGTCGCGGCTCACTTACGATACGGTCGGTCAGTCCGGCGAAATCTTCGGCCGCGTCGACAGCCCTAGCCGCGTTTTCGTCAAGGGACTTGCCGGCGGCGGCACGCTCGGCGGCGGCAAGATGCACGACGAGGACTGGCTCTCGCGTAATCCGGACAACGTGCCGTATTCCAACACACTCTCGGGCTACGTGCCCGGGCGCATCGGATACGCCACGCTCGATGTCGGCTACGATGTGCTGCACACCGATGCGTACCGGATCGGGGGCTTCGTCGGATATCACTACAATCGCGATGAGAAGATGGCGCGCGGTTGCATCCAGCTCGCGCATCCCTATGCCGCGTGCGCCGATCCGTTCTCGGCGTCGCTCTCCACCAATGTCATCAGCGAGAACAACACGCTGCATGCGGTGCGGCTCGGCGTTGCGGGGCAGGTGGCGCTGGCGCCGAACCTCAAGTTGAGCGCGGAAGCGGCGTACCTGCCTTACGTACGGCTCACCGGCCTTGATGGTCATCTGCTGCGCACTGACACCGCCAATATCTGGTCGCCGGAATTCGCCAAGGGGCGCGGTGTGCAGCTCGAAGCGATTCTGTCTTATGCGCTGACGCGCAATTTCGATGTCGGTGTGGGTGCCCGTTACTGGGCGGTCTGGGCGATCGACGACGCCTATACCAACGCGTTCGGCACGGCGTGCCCGTGCCAGACCCTGCCGATGCGCCAGGAGCGCTATGGCTTGTTCGTACAGGCGTCCTACAAGTTCGAACCGCGCTTGTAAGGCGGCCGGCGCCCGTGGGATCGGGTGGAACGCCATCCGGCGATAAAAGCGCTGGAGAAAACGTCGAGGGCGGAAACGATCGCGCGTTCCGGCGTTATCCCGACATGGTACGCGAAGGACCCGCACAGCCGCCGCCATACCCCGCCGACAAGGCGAGGGGCGGCGAAATCATCTTGAAAACACCTGGCCGGCGTGCCGTATTCATCGCCGGACTGGTGGGCTGCGTGCTTCTCATCATCGGCATCGGCTTGCTGATGCACTGAGGCGCGCGGTATCGTCTATTGATCGTCGTTGCTGCGCTCGCGATAGCGTTCGATATCCTCCGGCTCCATCTCGTCGATGGTGGCGAGGCCCGATTTGGCCTCGCCGTGTGCGCGCAACAGGTCGTCCAGTTTGGCGTGAATGGCCTGGGTGTCCCGATGCTCGGAGCGCTGGATGAACAGCGTCATCATCCACGTCGCCAGGGTCGCGGCGCCGTGCCAGTCGAACGTATCGCGCTGGAACACCAGCCACAGTGCGGCGTAAACGATCACCGTCAGGAAGGCGAGCGGGCTTGCGCTGAGCACGCCGAGATTGGTGAGGACGGACGAAGCCGTTCGGGCCAGCATGACGGTCTCCCTGCGTGCGTCGCGTGAATGCCGCGACAAAAGCCCGCGGCGCGGGCGGAACATTCCAGAGCCCGAGCTTACTGGCCGGCGTCGACGGGCGGTAGCCGCGGCGCATCGGTCGGCGGCGGGTGACGTTCGAGGTCGGCGATCAGCGCTTTCATCTCGCCGATTTCGCGCACCTGCGCTTCGAGGATGCCGTCCGCCAGTTTGCGGACCCGCGGATCGCGGATCGTGGCGCGATCGCTCGTCATCACCGCGATGGAGTGATGCGGAATCATCGCCTTCATGTAGGCGATATCGGACACCGTGGCCTGACTGCGCACGAGCCAGAGCGAGACGGCGAACACGACGACGCTGCCGGCCAGGATCCCGACATTGGCTCCGCGATTCTCGTACATGCCCCACATGAAGGCCATCATGACGATGGCCATGGTCGCGCCCATCACGAGTGCCATCCACATTCGGGTCTGGCTGAAGAAGATGTGGTCGACAGCCCAGGTGTTGAGATACATCAGCAGGAACATCGTCACCGTCGAAGCGACGATCATGGCGACGAAACGGGCGTAAGACATCGCGATCCTCCGGGTAACTGGTCGCGCTCGTTACTGGAAAGAGCGCAACGCCGCTTGACCTTTGAGCCGAACGCACTAGCTTTCAGATTGTCGTCAACAACGAAAGGAGGTGGTCCAGTGTCTAAATCCAAGCGCTGTCACCTCGCTGGAGCCGCCCGCTAAGCATCGACGCTTCGGAGGGCGGTCGTCCGCCTTGGTTCAGCGAGAATAGGAAGGGCGCGGAGCGATTGCTCCGCGCCCTTTACTTTGAAGTCTTGCTGCCTAGGGGCAGGGGTGCCGATTTCCATCGTAGCCAAGGTACGTGCCCGAGGCTGGATCGTATGATTTGAATCGGTTCATACAGTAGCTGACTGCATTGCCTGCGGCAGCGTTGCTGTTTGCGATCGCACCACCGATGATCGCACCGGCGGCTAATCCTCCGATGGCGGGGCCCCAGCCATAACCACCGTAGTGCCGATGACGCCAATGGCCTCCATGCCAACGACGGTGATGATGATAACCGCGCCACTGAACCTGGGTGGCCTCGACGGCATGACTCTGAGCTCCGGCGGTCATCGCTGGCGACAGCGGGGCTGCATTCGACGCCGCTGTCGATCCGGCCAGCAGCGCGACAGCCAGCGAAGCAATTACTGCTCTTTTCATATCGTTCTCCTCGTTCGCAGGTTGCATGGACCAATGATCCGCAACGAGAAGAGTTCAAAATTTTGCCGACATTTAATACGGAACCGGACGCTCTTGCTCGAACCTTCCGCGTTTCACCGAAGGCCCGGCCAGTCGACGATACATGGCGCCATCGCAGGGGGTCGTGTTCCATTGAATTTTTCGCTCCTTGAACGAGGGAATGAGCCTGCGAGCGGAGTTTCGGTTTCGGCGAGACTCCCGGAAGCGTTTTTGCCGCCTTACATCCGGGGTTGAGTATCGAGTATCGCGCGATGGCTTACCGCACTCCAAAAGACCCGACTCCAAAGGTTCTGGCCGAGCGGATGGCTGCCCGACGCCGGCAGGCGAGGGTGGAGGATGGTTATGCGCGTGAGACTTTCACCCAGCCTCGTGATCAGGCCCGCCGCACGGCGAGGGCCTTTCTCGATCGATGGCCGGCGGCGGCCTATCTATCAGCAGTCGAATCCTGGCGAGAACTGCCAACCGGCGAGATCGAGTTCACGATGCGAAGGCTGAAATCCGCCGACTAGCAAGCGCGCTGCTCTTCCGTCCGCGCGACGCCGCGCCGCGCGCGACTGTGCACTATTGGACCGTTCAGACAAAAAGTTTGGCTTGGTCGCATCCTACCGGGAACGAGGGTCGTCACCCGTGCTTGTCATGTATCAACAGGGAGAGAACCTCATGAAGGGATATTTTACGGCGATCGGAATTTCGATCCTCTCGATCGCAGGCGTGGCCAGCGTTTCTGCCCAGACACCAACCACGACGCCGCAGACCGGCAGCACCGCTCCGAGCGTGCGCGACGCGAGCAAGACTGGTTCCCCGGCCACCGCCGGCGCCAACACCAAGCCGGGCGCCAGCGGCGACTCCACGATGAACAACGGTGGCGCGCCGAACGCCGGGAAGATGTCGAAGCACAGCGGCAAGATGTCCAAGAGCAAGAAAAAGATGGGTAAGGGAATGGACAAGGGCATGGGTAAGGACATGGGTCGTATGACAAAGTAGAACGACCGCGCAGATGTCAAAGTGTGAGGCTCGGCTGCCGCCGGGCCTCGTTTGTGTGGCGCCGACACAAGCCATCGCCGGCGCGAATCCTAGGCATTGATCTCCTTAGGCATTGATCTGGTGACTGCCGGTTTCCGTTTGGCGACAAGGCAGTCGGATCAGCTTGGTGTTGGAAGATTCACCCTGCGCGAGATCGCGATGGCGTCTAGAAATGCCTCGTCATGGCTGACGATCAACAACGCGCCGTCATATGCGCGCAGTCCCGCCTCGACGGCTTCGATCGAGTCGATATCCAGATGATTTGTCGGCTCGTCGAGAATGAGCAGCGGTGGCGGGGTCGGTCCGCCGAGCACGCAAGCCAGACCGGCCCGCAACAATTGTCCGCCGCTGAGATGGGAGACCAGTTGAAGCGCCGCGTCGGCCCGAAACATGAAGCGGGCGAGCGCCGCCCGGCAGGCGTTTTCGTCGCCCGTCCGATTGAGGCGTCGGAAATTGTCTCGAACCGAGATCGACGGATCGAGAAGGCTCACCCGTTGGTCGAACATCGCAAAGTCGGTCATCACCCGCACCGTTCCGCGCCACGGCTGCAGCCGCCCGGTCACGAGTGACAGGAACGTCGTTTTGCCGGAGCCGTTCGGTCCGACAACCGCAACGCGCTCCGGCCCGGTGATGGCGAAGGAAAGATTCTCGATGACCGGCCGATCCGGCGCGTAGCCGACGCTCACGCCATCGATCGTCAGGACCGACTTGCCGGCCGGCAAATGTGTCGGTGGGAGCGTAACAGAAAGCGGTTGAAGGATTTCGATGCGCTTGCGCGCGGAGGCGGAAGCCTCGAACGCCTGCGCGCGCCGTCGGTCCGCGAGGCGAGCCGCTACACCGCTTGTGTCTTCGCTTCGGTCCTTGCGCGTCCCAGCGAGGATGCGCGGCAGGTCGCCCTTTGTCCGCTTTCTTTGGCCTGCACGATCCTTCCGCGCTTTCTTCTCGGTGAATTCCTGCGCTTTTCGGTCAATCTCCGCGACGCGCTTCTCGGCATCCGCTAGATCGTGTCGGGCAGCGGCAAGCTCGATGGCCTTGCGCTCGCGGTATTGGCTCCAGCCGCCGCCGTAGCGCGTGGCGCCAAGCGACGTCATCTCGACGATGGCGTCCATGGTCTCAAGCAACTCTCGGTCATGGCTGACGATGATTGCTCCGCCGCGCCAGCCGGCGAGAAAATCGATCACTGACGCGCGTCCCTCACGGTCGAGGTTATTGGTCGGTTCGTCGAGCAGCAGAAAATCGGGCTCGGAGAAGATAAGCGCGGCGAGGCGCGCGCGTGTGACCTGTCCACCGGACAGTGTCGCGAGATGCGTTTCGGGATTCGTATCCAATCCGACGCGCGCAAGAGCGGCCGCAACTCTGGCCTCCAGCGTCCAATCGGCATCGACAAGTTCGGCGGCGGTGGCGCCGGCGTTCTCGGCACGGCGCAGGAGAGCCAGCGCTTCTTTGATCCCGAACAGATCGGCGACGGTTCCATCGTCGCTGACCTGAACGGTCTGGCGAAGGAAACCCAAGGTGCCGTGGACAGCGACCGCCCCGGTGTGGGGGCGCAACTCGCCAGAGATCAGCTTGAGGAGGGTGGTTTTGCCGATGCCGTTACGGCCGACGAGACCCGCGCGTTCGGGACCGAATGTCAGCTCAAGATCGGAAAGAAGGGGCCGACCGTCAGGCGTGGACCACGAGCATTTGGCGAGGACGATTGAAGCAGGCATGGACGCGAATTCTCCCGATGGCAAAGCTGATTGGCAGAGCTGTCGGGTTGATATCCATCGGTGCCTGTATCCTGTTCAGTCGGACGCGCCGGAGCGCAACGTCGTGGCCGATATATAGCTGCGTCCGGCTTGCCACAAGTTTCGTTGAGCGACGGCGCGCGTTGCGCAGGCGTTGTCGGCGCTGGGACGTATTCCTGTCGATGTTCGGGAGGCGCTGAAAATAAAACGATGGTGGGCGCACAAGGGATCGAACCTTGGACCTCTCCCGTGTGAAGGGAACGCTCTCCCGCTGAGCTATGCGCCCGGGATCGTCGGCGGCGGGCCGCCTCAGTGTGGCGGGGCCGGTTCGACGCCGCGATTTACGAAGTGTGGGGCTCCGGTGTCAAGCGCGGCGGCGGGAAAACTAACCCGGATGGCGGGTCGTCTGTGCCTGCAACGCCCGGATCCGGTCCGCCAGTGTCTGCTGAAGCGCCATCGCCGGACCGCCATTGGCTACGGAATGCGCCGGCTCGGCCGCCAGAATGGCGTTGATCGGCGACTCCGGGCCTTCCAGCCGCATGGTGAGCCGCGCCACTTCGGCGGCGATGTCGTTGATCTTCTCCCGCAGCAGGGCATTGTCGGCCTGCTCGCGCTGGAACGCGTCGCGTTCCTCGCGCAGCGCCTGTAGCTTGGCGGTGGCCGCGGTGTGCTCGGCCTGCAATGCCGACAGCGCCGGCGAAGAGCGGTTGCTGCTGAGCGCGAACACCTCGTCGCGCAATTGCTTGACGGCAGTTTCGGCTTCCTCGCGCGCCTGCCGCAGCCGCGCCGCTTCCTCGTCGCGTTCGGTCAGCATCGCGGCCTGGGTCGCGACGCGTTCCCGCAGCGCGTCGGCTTCCTTACCGAGCGTTTCGGCTTCCCTGACCTGCGCGATCAACTGGCCGTCGAGGTCGCCGACGCGCCGGCTCAGGCTTTCGACATGTCCCCGCGCCTCGGCGAGTTCGCTCGTCATTGTCGTGGTCTCGATGCGCTGCTGGTCGAGCCGCTGCTGGGTCGCGGCGAATTCGCGCTCGGCCTCGTCGACGCGCTGCTTGAGCAGGTCGATCTGCTGATGCACCGAGGTCAGCTCCACCTGGCGGTTCTCGGCGGTCTGGGACTGTTCGGTAAGCTGGGTGTTCAGCCGCACCGCTTCGGCCTGCCGTTCGCTCAGGGTTTGCTGGGTGGCGTGCAGCGAGGCGGTGGTCGCGGTCAGATCCTCGGTGGCGGAGCGCAGCAGGTTCGTCAGCGACTGTTCGCGGGCCTGCAAGGCGAGGATTTCGGCGTTCCGCCCGCTCAATTCCACTTTCAGCCGGTTGACGGCCTCGGCCTTCTTGCCGAGTTCCGCCGCCTGGCTGGTGGCTTTGCCCTTGAGCTGGTCGACGGTCATTTCGAGCTTGCGGGCGGACAGTGCGAACTCGGCGCGCAACTGGTCCTTGTCGGCCTGAACTTCCGTCATCGACACCGGCGCCGACGCCTGCAGCCGCCGGGTGGTGAGGCGGACGGCGCGGTTATGGACCAGCGGCAGCAGCATCAGCCCGAGCAGGGCCGAGAGCAGGAAACCGATCGCCATGTAAATGATCGGCTCGATCATGGGGATTTGCTCCGCGCCAGAAAGTTGCGGCCTTCCATGCCACGGCTGACGGGGCGAAGGCCAGTCGTTTGCCGCAATAACGTGAATCCGGGCGGGCGATCGGCTCGTCGTCAGCCGAGGTCAGAACGGATTCCAGGTCGCCTGCGGAGTAAACTTGAGATAGCCGATATTGGCGCCGAGCCGCAGCCCAAGCCCGGAGCGGATCGGCACCAGCACGATGTCGTTGGCGGTGAGCGCGGTCATGCCGAAGCCGCCGATGATATAGGCGGAACCGTCGATGCCGGCGAAGCGCTGGTAGATCGCGTTGGTGGCCGGCAGGTTGTAGACCAGCGTCATGGTGCGGGCGCCGTCGCCGCCCCAGTCGAAGCCGACCGAGGGGCCCTGCCAGTAGACCTTCAGGTCGCCGGCGTTCTTGGTGTAGAGGGTGCCTTCGCCGTAGCGCAGGCCGGCGACAAAGGCGCCGGAACCTTCTTCGCCGAGGATGTAGCCGTTGGGCAGGCCCCACTGACTGACCGCGCGTTCGATCACCGACGCCAGGCCGCGCGAGACATTGCCGAAGAACTTGTGCCCGGCGCCGACCAGTTCGTCCGGGGAATAGGTATGCCGCCCCGGCCCCTGTTGCGCCGCGGCCGGTGCCGCCCAGAGCGTCGCCGCGGCAAGCAGCATCGCGGCCAAACGTAAAACGAACGTCATGGTAGGACCCCTGAATAGTAAAAACCCGGCCGCGACTTTAACCTGATGCACAGAAGCACCAGTCTAGGTTGCGCCCATCGTTCCCCGACTCGTATCTTATTTACATCAACTATGACGGCACGGCGGCAGGAAAGAGACGGGTTTTGCCGTCGCGAGGTCTTGATCGGCCTGTTGGCAGCGACGGCTGCCGGCATGGCGACGGGGCAACTCGCGCGCGCGGCGACCACCGAACGCGTGGTTGTGGACCGCTTCACGGGGCTTGCGATCGACGGCATGGACCCGGTGGCCTATTTCACCGAGGGGCGGGCGATGCCGGGCCTGCCGGACATCGAAGCCTCGGTGGCGGGCGCGGTCTGGCGTTTCCGCAACCCGGACAATCGCGGGTTTTTCCTGGCGCATCCGGAAATCTACGGGCCGCAGTTCGGCGGCTACGATCCGGTGGATGTCGCGCGCGGCGTCACCGTTGCGGGGCGACCGCAAGTGTGGCTGGTCACGGGCCAGCGGCTCTATCTGTTCGCCCGCACGGAAAGCCGCGACGCCTTCGCGGCCGATCCGGCCGCCGTGCTGCGCGAGGCCCGCGCGCGCTGGCCGCATCTTCGCGACGCGCTGGCCCAATGACGTGCTGGTCCAATTCCAATAATGCCTAGAGTTCCGCCGCCGGATCGCCCCAGGCAATGAAGTCCGGCAGAATGAAGCCGGGCCGCCCGGCGCAGTAGCGCAGCGGTGCGCCGTGTGCATCGGTAATCTTGCCGCCGGCGGCGACGACGACCGCGTGACCCGCCGCCACGTCCCACTCGCTGGTTGGCGACAGACGCGGGTAAATGTCCACGGCGCCCTCCGCGACGCGGCCAAACTTGACCGCCGATCCCAGGATTTTTCGTATGGCACCCGGACGCCCCGCGATGAAGGCATCGGTGCGGGCATCGCCATGGGACCGGCTGACCGCGGCGACCCATGGCGTGCCGGACGCGGGCAGTGGCCGGGTGTGGATCGGTTCGACGAGGGCGGCGCCGGAAGCATCGCAGGTGACGCGCGTGGCCCCGTGCCCGACATGGCCGCGCCATACCAGTCCCAGAGCCGGCGCGCCGACCACGCCGAGGATCGGCGTGCCATTGGCGACCAGCGCGACGTTGACGGTGAACTCGTCCCGGCCGGCGATAAATTCCTTGGTGCCGTCGAGCGGATCGACCACGAAGAGCAGATCCGCGAAGGGCGGGGTCATGTCGCCGGCGCGCTCCTCGGACAGCGACGGAATGTCCGGGGCGAGACGCGCGAGGCCATCGGCGATGATGCGGTCCGCCGCGAGATCGGCCTGCGTCACCGGCGAGCCGTCGACCTTCTCCACGATTCCCAGGGTCCCGCAGCGGATCGCCAGTATCGCCGCGCCGGCCTCGATCGCCAGCGCGGTGAGCGGCTCCAGCAATGCGCTCGCGCGCGCATCGATCGTGGCCGATGCCGATGTTCCGGGAAAATGGCCTGGCGCGCTCATGCGTCGCGATACGTCATGGTCTGTCGAAATCCGGAGGTATCCGTTTGAGTGGTTCGAAGCTCACATTTGCATCCCATTGCGGTGGTTACTTCTGCAAATATTGGAATCGAACCTCTCCCGGCGGAATGGAGTCGATAGCCGTTGCAATTCGGACCGCGAATGTCAAATCCATGCCATTGCAGCCTGCATTTGGCAGCATCGGTGCCCACGGTGTATCAAATCATGGTTCGGGCTTGATTCGCTGGCCTTATCCGCGCGGTTTCGAGGAGACCTTCATGTCTGATACGCTGTCATCACCGACGCAAGGCACTGCCAATCCTGCGCCGGACGCGCTCGAACTGGCCGCGCTGCTCTGCTCGCGGGTTTGTCACGACCTCATCAGTCCGGTCGGCGCCATCGTCAACGGGCTTGAGGTGATGGACGACAATCCCTCGGCGGAAGATCGCGAATTCGCGCTCGACCTGATCCGCAAGAGCGCCAAGACCGCATCGGCGCGTTTGCAATTCTGCCGGCTTGCGTTCGGCGCGGCCGGATCGGCCGGCGCGCAGATCGATCTCGGCGATGCCGAGAACATGGCGCGCGGTCATCTCGAGGATGCCAAGACCAAGCTGACCTGGAATCTGCCGCGCCTGCTGCTGGCGAAGAATCGCGTCAAGCTGCTGCTCAACATGCTGGTGATCGCGCAGCAGACGATTCCACGCGGCGGCGTGCTCAGCGTCGATCCGGTGGGCGAAGGCGAGGCGATGACGTTTCGCGTCACCGCGACCGGTATGAATGCGCGGTTGCCGCAGGCGATCGCCGACATGCTCGCGTCGGAGCAGGCCGGCATGGTCGATGCCCATGCGGTGCAGCCTTACTACACGCGATTGCTGGCTCAATCCTGCGGATGGAAAGTATCGCTGGCGATGGAAGGCGACGCCATCGTGGTGACGGCGAGCTGATACGCGTCCCGATAGTTAATCAAATCTTGCGAATTCGAACGGCCGTGTCGAAGCGACGCGGCCGCGACGATTTTTATTTGGTGTTCGCGCACCGCCACAGCCTTATGCTCAACCAATATTAAACGCTTTCCCGAGAAACTGCCCGGACTCTGAAGTGGCGTGTGCGTACGGCCCTTCGCGCGTGAAGGCTGGTTTTCATGGATGATTTGCTAAAAGAATTTCTGACCGAGACGAACGAAAGTCTCGACGTCGTCGACAATCAATTGGTGCGCTTCGAGCAGGAGCCCAACAACGCCAAGATTCTCGATAATATCTTCCGGCTCGTTCATACCATCAAAGGCACCTGCGGATTTCTCGATCTGCCCCGGCTGGAAACGCTGGCCCATGCCGCGGAAACCCTCATGGGAAAATTCCGTGACGGAATGCCGGCCACCGGCGAGGCCGTCACGCTGATCCTCACCACCATCGATCGCATCAAGGAAATCCTTGCGCAGCTTGAAGCAACGCAGGCCGAGCCCAAGGGCGCCGATGCGGACTTGATTGACCGACTCCACGCGATGGCGGAAGGCGGCGCGCATGTCGTAGCGGCCGTCGTCGAGGCGCCCGTTGCCGAAACGCCCGCGATGACGCAGGGTACGCTGGTGCATCAGGTGCTGGAGCGTCCGCTGCGTCCGGGCGAGGTGTCGCTCGACGAACTCGAACGCGCGTTCCGTGAAACCGAAGCCGAAGTGAAGCCGGCGCCCGCCAAGGTCGCGGACAAGCCTGCCGCCAGCAAGCCCGCTGCGAGGAAAACCGCCGTCGAGAATGATGGCGCCGACACCGACCGCGTCGCCAATCAATCGATCCGCGTCAATGTCGATACGCTCGAACACCTGATGACGATGGTGTCGGAGCTGGTGCTGACGCGCAATCAGTTGCTCGAAATCAGCCGTCGCAACGAGGACACAGAATTCAAGGTGCCCCTGCAGCGCCTCTCCAACGTCACCGCCGAGTTGCAGGAAGGCGTCATGAAGACGCGGATGCAGCCGATCGGCAACGCATGGCAGAAGCTGCCGCGTGTGGTGCGCGACCTCGCCGCCGAACTCGGCAAGCGCATCGAACTGGAGATGCACGGCGCGGACACCGAGCTCGACCGGCAAGTGCTGGATCTGATCAAGGATCCGCTGACGCACATGGTGCGCAACTCCGCCGATCATGGCCTGGAGACGCCCGAGGAACGCGCCCGCGCCGGCAAGCCCGAGCAGGGCACCATCCGGCTCTCCGCCTATCACGAAGGCGGTCACATCATCATCTGCATCGCCGACAACGGTCGCGGTCTCAACACCGAGCGCATCAAGACGAAAGCGGTCGCCAACGGACTTGCGACCGAGGCCGATCTCGAGCGCATGACCGAGGCGCAGATTCACAAGTTCATCTTTGCGCCGGGATTCTCCACCGCAGCCGAAGTTACCAGCGTTTCCGGCCGTGGCGTCGGCATGGACGTGGTGCGCACCAACATCGACCAGATCGGCGGCACCATCGACGTCAAGTCGGTGGCGGGCGAGGGCGCCAGCGTCACCGTGAAGATTCCGCTGACGCTTGCCATCGTTTCGGCGCTGATCGTCGAGGCCGCCGGCGAACGCTTCGCGATCCCGCAGCTCGCGGTGATCGAACTGGTGCGGGCGCGGGCCAATTCGGATCACCGCATCGAGCGCATCAAGGACACACCGGTGCTGCGGCTGCGCAACAAGCTGCTGCCGCTGATCCATCTCAAGAAGCTTCTGAAGCTCGACGACGATGCCGGCTCGATCGATCCCGAGAATGGCTTCATCGTCGTCACCCAGGTCGGCAACCAGACCTTCGGCATCGTGGTGGACGGCGTCTTCCACACTGAGGAAATCGTCGTCAAACCGATGTCGACGAAGCTGCGCCACATCAACATGTTCTCCGGCAACACCATTCTCGGTGACGGCGCGGTGATCATGATCGTCGATCCAAACGGCATCGCGCAGGCGCTCGGCACGTCGGTCGCCTCTCAGCACGAAATCGTCGACGACAAGGCCGCGAACCGCGGCGGGGGGCTGGAACAACTGACGTCGCTTCTGGTGTTCCGCGCCGGCTCGACGCAGCCGAAGGCGGTGCCGCTGGCGCTGATCACCCGTCTCGAGGAAATCTCCAGCGACAAGATCGAATTGTCGAATGGCCGTTACATGGTGCAGTACCGCGAGCAATTGATGCCGCTGGTGCAGATGGACGGCGTCGAGGTCGCATCCTCCGGCGTACAGCCGATCCTGGTGTTCGCCGACGACGGCCGCACCATGGGGCTCGTTGTCGATGAGATCGTCGATATCGTCGAGGAAAGGCTGGCGATCGAAGTCGCCAGCGGCCGCGACGGGATTCTCGGCTCCGCGGTGATCAAGGGCCGTGCCACCGAAGTGATCGACGTCGGCCACTTCCTGCCGATGGCGTTCGCGGACTGGTTCAATCGCCGCGAAATGAAGCCGTCGGCGTCGGCGCAGTCGATCCTGCTGGTCGACGACTCGGCGTTCTTCCGCAACATGCTGGCGCCGGTGCTCAAGGCGGCCGGGTATCGCGTGCGGGTCGCCACCACCGCGCAGGAAGGTCTTGTCGCGCTGCGCTCCGGCGAGGCGTTCGACGCGGTGCTGACCGACATCGAGATGCCCGACATGAACGGCTTCGAATTCGCCGAGACGATCCGGGCCGACCAGAAGCTCAACGAAGTGCCGATCATCGCGCTTTCGTCGATGATCTCGCCGGCGGCGATCGAGCGCGGCCGTCAGGCGGGCTTCCACGATTACGTCGCCAAGTTCGACCGGCCGGGACTGATCGCGGCACTCAAGGAACAAACCTCTGACCTCAATCGGGCGGCCTAAGACCATGACGATAAGCCAGGACAATTCCGCCGAAGGCGCGATGACCGAATACGTGACGATCATGATCGGCGAACAACTGTTCGGCCTGCCGATCGCGCGCGTGCAGGACGTCTTCATGCCGGAGCGTTTGACGCGGGTGCCGCTGGCGTCGCGCGAGGTCGCGGGCGTGCTCAACCTGCGCGGCCGCATCGTCACCGCGATCGACATGCGGGCGCGGCTCGGTCTGCCGAATGCGGAGTCGGATCGTCCGGCGATGGCGGTGGGCGTCGATCTGCGCGGTGAGTCCTACGGGCTTCTGATCGATTCGATCGGTGAGGTGCTCAAACTCGCCGACGATGGCCGCGAGGTGAATCCGGTCAATCTCGATCCACGCATGGCCAAGATGGCGTCGGGCGTGCATCGGCTCGATGGGCAATTGATGGTGGTTCTCGACGTGGATCGTGTTCTGGAGATTTCCTCGGATCTGAGGGCTGCGTAAGCAGCTTCAGGTCGCGGATTGCTTTCAGGATCGGACAATAGGCAGAGGCTGAGATGAAAACATGTCTGGTAGTTGACGACTCGAGCGTCATCCGCAAGGTCGCGCGGCGCATTCTCGAAGGTCTGGATTTCCAGATCGTCGAAGCCGAGGACGGCGAGAAGGCGCTCGAAGTCTGCAAGCGTGGCCTGCCGGATGGCATCCTGCTCGACTGGAATATGCCGGTGATGGACGGCTACGAGTTCCTGCGCGCGCTGCGCCAGATGCATCGCGGCGATGAGCCGAAAGTGGTATTCTGCACCACGGAGAACGATGTCGCGCATATCGCGCGCGCGCTTCATGCCGGTGCCAACGAATACATCATGAAGCCGTTCGACAAGGATATCGTCACGGCGAAATTTCATGAAGTCGGTTTGATCTAGTTTGTTGCGCCGTCCGGCCTGTCCGGACGGCACGTCTCCCTGCTGTCGGCCATGAGGCCGTCAGGTTGTTCTGGACCAAGTATGAACGTAGTCGTCGCCAGGTCGACCACCGACACGCCTCGCTCCGATCCGTTGCGCGTGATGGTGGTGGACGATTCCGCTGTGATCCGCGGGCTGGTCACGCGCTGGATCGATGCTGAGCCGGATATGCAGGTGGTCGGCTCGCTGCGCACCGGGCGCGACGCCGTCAATCAGGTCGAGAAGATCGATCCGGACGTCGCCGTGCTCGATATCGAGATGCCGGATCTGGATGGCATCTCCGCGCTGCCGCTGCTGTTGGCAAAGAAGCGCAATCTGATCGTCATCATGGCCTCGACGTTGACGTTGCGTAACGCCGAGATCAGCCTGAAAGCGCTGTCGCTGGGTGCGGCCGACTACATTCCAAAGCCGGAGAGTACGCGCGAGCAGGGCGCCGCCGAAACGTTCCGGCATGATCTCGTCGAGAAAATCCGCCATCTCGGCCCGCGTCGTCGCCGCTCCAGCGGCGGCGCCGCGAATCCGTCGCAGGCGCCGGCGACGGTTTCCGGACGTGAGTCGCTCCGCCGCCCGCTTGCGCCGGCGGCCTCCGCTCACGCCGCGCCGACGCTGGTGCCGTTCGGTACGCAGACGCCGCGCGTGCTGCTGATCGGTTCGTCGACCGGCGGGCCGCAGGCGCTGATGACCCTGATTGCCGAAATCGCGCCGGTGATCGATCGCGTGCCGGTGCTGATCACGCAACACATGCCGCCGACGTTCACCACCATCCTTGCCGAACATCTCGCACGCACCGGGCGTCGCCCGGCCGCCGAAGGGGTTGAGGGCGAAACGGTGATGGCTGGGCGCATCTATCTCGCGCCGGGCGGCAAGCACATGCGCGTCGCGCGGCGCAACGGCGGCGCGGTGATCGCACTCGACGACGGACCACCCGTCAATTTCTGCAAACCGGCGGTCGATCCGCTGTTCGCGTCGGCGGTCGATGTCTGGCAGGGCGCGATCCAGGCCGTGATCCTCACCGGCATGGGATCGGACGGAATGCGCGGCGGCAAGCAGGTCGTCGCCGCCGGCGGCAGCGTCATCGCACAGGACGAAGCAACCAGCGTGGTGTGGGGAATGCCGGGCGCAGCCGCCAACGCCGGCATTTGCGCAGCCGTATTGCCGCTCGGACAGATCGCACCGAAACTCATCAAGCTGTTCGCGGGGGACAGATCGTGACGCCTGTGGACTATCAATTTCTCCAGAAGATTCTCAAGGAACGTTCCGGCCTCGATCTCTCCACCGACAAGCAGTACCTGGTCGAAAGCCGGTTGCTGCCGATCGCGCGCAAGCTCGGCCTTCCCGGCATCGGCGAACTGGTGCAGAAGATCAAGGCGGGCGCGGACGATATCGCCAAGCAGGTGGTCGAGGCGATGACCACCAACGAAACGTTCTTTTTCCGCGACAAGATTCCGTTTGATCACCTGCGCGAGACAATTCTGCCGGCGATGGTGCGCGCGCGCGGCGGTCGTCGATCCCTCCGGATCTGGAGCGCGGCGTGTTCGACCGGGCAGGAGCCTTATTCGATCGCGATGTGCCTGAAGGAGTACGGCCTCGACCTGACCGGATGGCGCGTCGAGATCGTCGCCACCGATCTCTCGGAGGGCGTGCTGGAAAAATCCAGAGCCGGCATTTTCAGTCAGTTCGAGGTGCAGCGCGGGCTGCCCATCCAGTTGCTGGTGAAGCACTTCAAGCAGATCGGCGACATGTGGCAGATCAATGCCGACGTTCGCGCGATGGTGCAGTTCAGGCAGCTGAACCTGCTGCACGACATTTCGCATCTCGGTCAGTTCGATGTGGTGTTCTGCCGCAACGTGTTGATCTATTTCGATCAGGACACCAAATCGGTGATCTTCAAGCGGCTGGCCAAGGTGACGGCAAACGACGGTTATCTGATGCTCGGCGCGGCCGAAACCGTGGTGGGACTGACCGACACGTTCCGACCGGTTCCGGATCGTCGCGGGCTTTACAGCCCCAACGTCGTGGCCGCGCCGTCCATCGTTCCCGGCGATGGAGCCGCGCTCGCGCGCAGTGTTTCGCCGATGGGGCGGTAGAGTTATCCTATCCCGTCATTGCGAGGAGTGTGAGCGACGAAGCAATCCGGTTCTTGCTTCGTGGCTTTCTGAATTGCTTCGCCTCGCTCGCAATGACGGCTTGGAATATTCTAACTCAACGATGAAGCGCGTCACAGGATCGCGTGCGGGATGAATCGCGACGTGTTGCCCGTGATCGGGTTTTCATCCTCTCGGATCGACAGCCCGCACGGCGTCTCGCCGACGATCCAGCTTCCGATCACCGGATACTGACCGGAAAAATTCGGCAGCGGTGCGAACGCCTGACGGATGAATCCTTCGCCGCCATAGGGGCCCGACTGCTGGTCCAGCGCCGCGCCGCCGCTGACCAGTTCGATATTGGCGCCCTCGCGGGAATAGATCGGCTTGCGCACATAGGAATTGCCGAGTTGCGCGGCGTTGCTGTCGTCCTCGAAGTAGGCCGGCAGCAGGTTGGGATGATTGGGAAACATCTCCCAGAGCAACGGCAGGATACCCTTGTTGGAGAGGACGATCTTCCACGGCGGTTCGATCCAGCGGGTCGGCGCGCTCTGCACCTTGGCGCCAAAAGCGTCGCGCAGCATCCACTCCCACGGATAGAGCTTGAAGGCGAACTCGATCGGCTGATCGTCGAGATCGACGAATTGGCCGCCATTGAGTCCGATGCTCTCGATGTCGAGCGCGCAAGTGGCGAGCCCGGCCTGATGCGCGGTGTCCTCGAGATAATTCAGCGTTGTCGCATCCTCGGGGTTCTCGTAACTGCCCGCCAGATGCAGGCGTCTGCCGGGTGCAATGTCCTTCCAGCGCGCGATCAGCTTCTCATGAATGGAATTGTACTGGTCAGCGCGCTTTGGAACGATGCGGCGCTCGATGGCCTGCTCCAGCCAGGTCCACTGAAATACCGCGGCCTCGAACAGCGAGGTCGGCGTGTCGGCATTGTATTCGAGCAGTCGTGCCGGGCCGTTGCCGTCGAAGCTGAAATCGAAGCGGCCGTACAGCGTGGCGTCGCCTCGCTGCCAGCTTTCGCGAATGATTGGCCAGCACGCCGCCGGAATTTTCAGTCGGCGCAGGATGCTCTCGTCGGCCATCGCGCGTCGGACCAGTTCGAGGCACATCGCATGGATCTCGCCGCTCGGACCTTCGATCTGACGTTCGATCTCGTCGAGCGTGAACGCGTAGTAGGCGCGTTCGTCCCAGTAGCGCTCGCCGTCCATGGTGTGGAAGTCGAATCCGGTGGCCTCCGCCGTGGCTTGCCAGTCGTCGCGCTCGGGGCAGGGAATACGCCGCATGACTCAGCCGCCGCGCGAGAACGACGATGCGATCGCGTGGCCGAAACGGCCGAAGCCGCCGCGCGATGTCGTGCTCGTCGCGGGAAGAGCGAAGCCGCCGGACGATGACGAATGCGACGACGACGAACCCGATCCGCCGAAGAAATGACGTCGCGACCAGTGGCTGCCGTAGCTGTAGCCGTTCGAACGCGACGAGGTGCGACAGGAGGGGTTCTGCGCCGCCGCCATCGCCGCGGCGGCAGAGGCGGATACGCCGGGCGGCGGCGGCTTTGGCGGTTCGCACGTTTCGCTCGGCATCATCGCATAGGCGCCGGCGCCGACCGCCACGGTGCCCATCAGGAACAGTGCGACGTAACCGGAACGCTTGCTGGGACGCGCGTCGTCTTCGGCCGGCGGCGGCCGTTTGCCGAATTGCTTGTTTGGCCCCGCAGCCATGTCAGTAGATCATCGACGCGGCGTTGAGCGCGCCGGCCGCGAGCGAGGACAGGCCCAGCCAGATCGCCGGCGCCAGTTCGCCGGCTGCGATGCGGCCCGACAGGTTCGGCACCGGAATTCTCACGATGAAGTAGACCGCGATCTGCACGATCAGCGCGATGACGCTCCAGATCAGGCAATCGAGAATGTTTGCGGCATGAGTCATGGCGCTGACGACGGGCAGCGCGAAGCCGAGCAGGCTGAGCCCGAGCGAAATCGCCGCGCCGGGGACGTTGTCCCGGATCAGCTGAAACTCGTTGTGCGGCGTCACGCGGGTATAGACGAACAGATACAGCGTGACGGCCACCAGCGCGGTGCAGAAATAGGCGAGAAAGGCTGGCAGCCCGGCCAGCGATTGCAAGATCATGAGTTTGCCCCGTCGTCGTCGGCCCGCGCCGCTCGGCGTGGAGCCGTAAGGCTCTGTCGAAATCGCACGACGACAGGTTCAGCAGCCGGAACCCGTGCGCGCAAATAAAAACCCCGCCGGTGAGGGCGGGGCTATAGTCGGGGAGGAGCCAGGTAACCGGCTTCAGCTCGCCGGAAAGGATCAGGCCGGAATGCGAACCTCGTCGTCGCTCGGCTCGCGCAGAACATAGCCGCGGCCCCAGACGGTTTCGATGAAGTTGCGGCCTTCGGAGGCGTTGGCGAGCTTCTTGCGCAGCTTGCAGATGAAGACGTCGATGATCTTCAGTTCCGGTTCGTCCATGCCGCCGTAAAGGTGGTTGAGGAACATTTCCTTGGTGAGCGTGGTGCCCTTGCGCAGCGAGAGCAGCTCCAGCATCTGATATTCCTTGCCGGTCAGATGCACGCGCTGGCCCGCCACTTCGACGGTCTTGGTGTCGAGATTGACGATCAGGTCGCCGGTCTGGATCACCGACTGGGCGTGGCCCTTCGAGCGGCGCACGATCGCATGAATGCGGGCGACCAACTCGTCCTTGTGGAAGGGTTTGGTCATGTAGTCGTCGGCGCCGACGCCGAGACCCTTGACCTTGTCCTCGATGCCGGCGAGGCCGGAGAGGATCAGAATGGGAGTCTTGATCTTCGACACGCGAAGCTGCTTGAGCACGTCGTAGCCGGACATGTCGGGCAGGTTCAGGTCGAGAAGGATAATGTCGTAGTCGTAGAGCTTGCCGAGGTCGACACCCTCTTCGCCGAGATCCGTCGTGTAGACGTTGAAACTCTCGGATTTGAGCATAAGCTCGATCGACTGCGCGACGGCGCTGTCATCCTCAATCAGCAATACGCGCATGCCAGTCCCCTATCGTAGCCGCTCCGGGCGTCAGGTCGTCCGCACTACTTGCGGCACTGGAAACGCCTTTAAGCAACTGATTCGAATCCTGACGAGATATGGTTAACAAAACCTGATTCCTCTCCGCAAGCTCTATCGTGCAATTTTTGTCGAATCGCCGTAAAACGTTGCCCAGAGGCCGCTTTTATTTTCCGTTCTCACTCAAGTTTCGCATCAAGAGACGGGCCTAACCGCCTCCTAGGACTCGCACCTCATTCGGACGCGCGGGTCCCGTCAGTCACCAAAGACAGTGACGCAATGATTAACGATGCGGGTAAACACGAAGTTAAAGCCATTCCCGCAATACGCGGAAACTTAAGGTTTTCGCCATGAAGGCGCTCGCCAACCAGATCGACGACATCGACGGCGTCAATATTTATGGCCGAGTTGTCGGCGTGCGCGGGCTGATGGTGGAGATCGCCGGACCGATCCATGAGATGTCCGTGGGGGCGCGGATCGTGATCGAAACCGGCGCTGACCGCTTCATCCCCTGCGAGGTGATCGGCTTCACCGGCAACAACGCGGTGGTGATGCCGTTCGCCGGGCTCGACGGCGTTCGGCGCGGCTGCCGGGCGGTGATCGCCAACGCCTCGAGTATGGTGCGGCCGTCGCCGGCCTGGCTCGGGCGGGTGCTCAACGCCATGGGCGAGCCGATCGACGGCAAGGGGCCGCTGGAGCAGGGCGCCAGCCCGATGCCCTATCGCAATACGCCGCCGCCGGCGCATTCGCGCAAACGCGTCGGTGTGCCGCTCGATCTCGGCGTGCGCGCCCTCAACACCTTCCTGACCTGTTGCCGCGGCCAGCGCATGGGCATCTTCGCCGGCTCTGGCGTCGGCAAGTCGGTGCTGCTGTCCATGCTGGCGCGAAACGTCGATGCGGACATCTCGGTGATTGGACTTGTCGGCGAACGCGGCCGCGAGGTGCAGGAGTTTCTGCAGGACGACCTGGGTGACGAAGGACTGGCGCGCTCCGTGGTGGTGGTGGCGACTTCCGACGAGCCGGCCCTGATGCGACGGCAGGCGGCCTACCTGACGCTGGCCATCGCGGAATATTTCCGCGACGAGGGTAAGTCGGTGATGTGCATGATGGATTCGGTAACGCGCTTCGCCATGGCGCAGCGCGAGATCGGCCTTTCCGCCGGCGAGCCGCCGACCGCCAAGGGCTACACGCCGACGGTGTTCACCGAGTTGCCGAAGCTGCTGGAGCGCGCCGGCCCCGGTTCCGGCGAGGGATCGATCACCGGCATCTTCACCGTGCTGGTGGACGGCGACGATCATAACGAGCCGGTGGCCGACGCCGTGCGCGGCATTCTCGACGGCCACATCGTGATGGAGCGCTCGATCGCCGAGCGCGGCCGCTACCCGGCGATCAACATTCTCAAATCGGTGTCGCGCACCATGCCGCGCAGCGCGGATCCGGCCTATCTGCCGGTGATCACCCGTGGCCGTCAGGTGATGGCGACCTATTCCGACATGGAAGAACTGATCCGGCTCGGCGCCTATCGCGCCGGTTCCAGCCCCGAGGTGGACGAGGCGATCCACCTGCACGAGCCGCTGGAAAACTTCCTTCGCCAGGCCAAGGGCGAGGTCGCGGGATTGATGGAAGGTTATCAGCAACTCGCTCAAATCTTAGGAACCGTGGAAACGGAACGCTAACTTTGTCCGGCCATCATCCGTCCGTCTGTTATTCGCCGGCGGGGCCTTTCCGAGGAGCCGGTGTCGTCCCGTTGTCGTATCGGGACTTCTGGGGAGTACGAGTCGATGAAGTCACGTGAAACCCTCATTCGCCTGAAGAAGTTTCAGGTCGACGAGAAGCGCCGCAGAGTGGCCCAGATCGAGGCCATGATCGCGGACTTCGAGCGGATGTCGGTCGATCTGGAGCATGAGATCGCGACCGAGCAGGAGCGCGCGGGGATCAACGACCCCACTCACTTCGCCTATCCGACCTATGCCAAGGCGGCGATCCAGCGTCGCGAGAACCTGACGCGTTCTGCCGACGAACTGCGGGTCCAGCTCGAAGACGCCAAGGCTCAGCTCGGCGAAGCGTTCGAGGAGTTGAAGAAGGTCGAACTGCTCGACGAGCGCGATCAGGCGCGCGAGCGCGCCGAGGCGAACGCGCGCGAGCAGGCCGACCTGAACAGCATCGGTTTGATGCGGTCGCGGATCGGCGCCGTCGCCTGAGCCGCTAACCAAGGCTTATTGCTTTGAACCCGGGTCGAGAGGCCCGGGTTTTTCGTTATGGGGCGTTGGCTTAGGGGTGGCAAAATTATCGTCGTCATTGCAAGCGGAGCGAAGCAATCCAGAAAGCCGTGAAGCAAGAAATGGATTGCTTCGTCGCTCACGCTCCTCGCAATGACGGAATTGGATCGTGGTCGAATGGGAAAGGCATTCCACAAATGAAAAACGCCCGCGGGGGGACGGGCGTTTCTCTAGTGTCGCGGGCCAGCTTGGGGGGACTGACGGGCGACGTACTCACGCGGCGACTTTGGGGGGCAAGGTAAAGAGCCTCGTGAATCTCGTTATTCGTTATCCTCGACTTGGGGTCCTCTTGCTGCTGCTGATTGACCGAACGTCACGTTCTCAGCGAACCACCATCGTGTTCGTGCTCGACACCGCGATCGGCGCACCAGCCTTGATCACGCGGGCGGTTTGCACGCCGCTGTCCGCATCGATGCGCGCCGAGATGCCGAAGCCCGCCACCGCGATGCCAGCCACCAACGCAACCACCACGATCTTGAGGTGGGTCATGCGGTCGGCGCTGTAAATCGAATGGTTCATGGAAGCCTCCTGCCGTTTTCGCTGCCATATGCGGTGGGTCACCCCACCGCCCCGGCAGGTTCAACTCCTGCTTCGAACTTCACGCAAAAAGAACGTAAGACACCGGCTTTCCGTTCCGAAGGGGGGATCACAAAGCGGTGATAACAGTTGAAGGCCCGCGATCCGGAAGTGAGAAGCCGCTGGAGCTTATAATTACACGATAAATATCAATTGCTTAATTCTAATTCCGGGGTAGCCCGGATTTGCGGGGGCGTAGCCATGCCCCGTCAACCATCCGCCAAAAGAGTTGCCTGTTGTCAAAAAGTCGCAGGGGAAAAGTTGTGCCCGGCGTTGGAGAGGTGTCATCGTCCGCCGATTGGCAATGCGAAGCGCAGCCCGATGACAAGCTCGGGCGGTCGATCCGGTCGTCCGTCCGAATTGCGGCCTTCGACCGATATGCCTCAGACGCTGCCGACGGTTTTCAGGCGGGCGCGAGGATGGATTTCAGCCTGCGACAGCACGCTGGTCTGCGAGCGGAAGCGTTCCACCAGCGACCGCACGAAGGGGCGGATCGCGGCCGAGGTCACGAGCACCGGCGCTTCGCCCTCGCGCGCCGCCTGTTCGAACCGGTCGCGCACCGCGGTCATGAACTCGGAAAGTTTCGAGGGCGCCATGGCGAGGCTGCGTTCCTCGCCCTGACCGATGATCGATTCGGCGAAGGCCTGCTCCCACTTCGCCGACAGCGCGATCAGCGGCAGGTAACCGTTCGGCGAGGTGTTCTGCGCGCAGATCTGCCGTGCCAGCCGCGCCCGCACATGCTCGACGATGGTCGCCGGATTGCGCGAGAACGCCAGCGCGTCGGCGATGCCTTCGAGAATGGTTGAAAGGTCGCGGATCGAGATGCGTTCGGCGAGCAGCAATTGCAGCACGCGCTGAATGCCGGAGATGTTGATCTGGCCCGGTACGATGTCCTTGACCAGTTCGCCCTGTTCCTTCGGCAATTCCTTCAGAAGCTTTTGCACTTCGCCGTAGGACAAGAGGTCCGACATGTTTGTCTTCAGCAGTTCGGTGAGATGCGTCGACAGCACCGTCGCGGCGTCGACCACGGTGTAACCCTTCAGCGTCGCCTCTTCCTTGAGGGCGGCATCAACCCAGGTGGCGGGCAGGCCGAAGGTGGGTTCGGTGGTGTGGATGCCCGGTATCGCGACCTGATCGCCGGCCGGGTCCATGACCATGTACTGGTTCGGCCAGACGCGGCCGGAGCCTGCATCCACTTCCTTGATCTTGATGATGTAGCTGTTGGCTTCGAGCTGGACGTTATCGAGGATGCGCACCGACGGCATCACGAAGCCCATCTCGATGGCGAGCGAGCGGCGCAACGCCTTGATCTGCTCGGTGAGGCGGTCGGTGCCGTCCGGCGCGTTGACCAGCGGCAGCAGCGCATAACCCAGTTCGATCTTGAGGTCGTCGATCTTGAGCGCGGCCGAGATCGGCTCGTCAGCGGCCGCGGCCGCAGCCGCAGCCGCCTCGGGTGCCGCCGCGGCACTGGCCTCCGCCGCGACCGCAGCCTGATTGCGCTTGCGCGATTTCCAGGCCAGCGCGGCGGCGCCGCTGCCGAGCGCAAGGAAGGGGATCATCGGGATGCCGGGCAGCGCCGCCAGCACCAGCATCACCGCCGCCGACATGCCGAGCGCCTGCGGATAGCCCGACAGCTGCTTCATCAACGCCTTGTCCGCCGCGCCTGAGACGCCGGCCTTCGACACCAAAAGGCCTGCGGCGGTCGAGACGATCAGCGCCGGCACTTGCGTCACCAGGCCGTCGCCGACGGTGAGCAGCGTGTAGGAGCGCGCGGCCTCGGCAAAGCCGAGCTCCTGCTGCGCGACGCCGATGACGATGCCGCCGATGATGTTGATGAACACCACCAGCAGGCCGGCGATGGCGTCGCCGCGCACGAACTTCGAGGCGCCGTCCATGGCGCCGAAGAAACCACTTTCGTCTTCCAGCGCCTTGCGCCGTTCCTTGGCGGTCTTCTCGTCGATCAGGCCGGCGGAAAGATCGGCGTCGATCGCCATCTGCTTGCCGGGCATGGAGTCGAGGTGGAAGCGCGCCGCGACTTCGGCGATGCGGCCCGAACCCTTGGTGATGACAACGAAGTTCACGATCACCAGGATCGCGAACACGATGATGCCGATGACGAAGTTGCCGCCCATCACGAAATTGCCGAACGCCTCGATGACGTGGCCGGCGGCCCCGGTACCCTCGTGACCGTGGGTCAGGATCAACCGTGTCGAGGCCATGTTCAGCGACAGCCGCAACATGGTCGAAATCAGCAGGATGGTCGGGAAAGCCGAGAATTCCAGCGGCGCCTGAATGAACAGCGCCGTCATCAGGATCAGGATCGACAGCGTGATCGAGATCGCCAGAAACAGATCCAGCACCATCGACGGCAGCGGCAGGATCAGCACCACCAGAATGATGAGAACGCCGAAGGCCAGCGCGAGGTCGCCACGTTTCAGCAGGGCGGCGATATCGCCGATGCCCGGCAATCGCGTCGCCGGTTTTTCCGCGCCGGGGCCCAGAGTGGTGTCGGTCATCGTCGCGGCGTCCCCTCTCGTTCGCCGCCCGCGCGCGGCAAACGTCTGTGCGGCGGCCGCCGGGCCGCCGCTTCGAAAGTGAGGTACCGCACTGGCATCCACGGGCCGCCCCCGGTTGCGCAATCACGACACTCGGCTTCTACTCGGCAAAATTTGCCCGGTGTATGGTTAGCAAAGCGTTAACTCCGCGCCCGAACGAGGGGACGCCCGCACCAAGGCACGGCTCTGTTCCCGCTTTGTGCCGGCGAATGCGCATGTCTCGATTGCGCTGCGCCTTGCTTGACCCCGCGGCGTGGGCCGACGCAAGTTGCGCCATGGCACAAGGTTCCAATCCGGCGCTCGATTCGAGCAAATTCGTCCCCGATTCGCGCGGTGCGTGGATCAGGCTCGCCATCGCCGTGCTGATCGGGTCGATCGGCAGTGTCGGCATGTGGTCTGTGGTGGTGGCGCTGCCTGTGGTGCAGGCGGAGTTCGGCGCCTCCCGCGGCGCGGCTTCGCTGGCCTTCACCATGGTGATGCTCGGTTTCGGGTTGGGTGGCGTCGCCACCGGCAAGATCATGGACCGGTTCGGGATCGTCACCGCCATCGGCATTGGCATCGTCGCGATGGGGCTCGGCTACATCGGCATCGGCTATTCGACGGCGCTGTGGCAGGTGATCGCGCTGCATCTGTTGATCGGACTCGGCTCGTCGGCAACGTTCGGCCCGTTGATGGCCGAAGCCTCGCACTGGTTCGACCGCTATCGCGGTCTTGCGGTGACTATCGCCGCCAGCGGCAACTATGTCGGCGGCGCGGTCTGGCCCCCGATCGTCAGTTGGGGAATCCAGACATGGGGCTGGCGGCCGACGCACATTGTCGTCGGCATTTCCGTTTCGATCGCGATGACGCTCGCGACCCTGGTGCTGCGCAGCCGGATGGGCGGCGGGGCGCGGCATGCGCACGTCGATGCGCCGCCACCGCGCATCGATTTGCGGCTCGGCAACAATGCGCTCACCGCCGTGCTCAGCATTGCCGGCGTTGCCTGCTGCGTGGCGATGGCGATGCCGCAGGTGCATATCGTGGCCTATTGCGGCGATCTCGGTTACGGCGCGGCGCGCGGCGCGGAGATGCTGTCGCTGATGCTGGGCTTCGGCATCGTCAGCCGGATCGGCTCCGGTTTTCTCGCCGATCGCATCGGCGGTCTGCGCACCTTGCTGATCGGCTCGATCGCGCAGGGCACCGCGCTGATGCTGTTCCTGTTCTTCGACAGCCTTTCCTCGCTCTTTGTCATCTCGGCGCTGTTCGGCCTGTTTCAGGGTGGCATCGTGCCGAGCTACGCGATCATCATCCGTGAATCGATGCCGGCACGCGAAGCCGCTACCCGCGTCGGCATTGTCATTCTGGCGTCGGTGGTCGGCATGTCGCTCGGTGGCTGGATATCCGGTGTCATTTTCGATGCGACCGGCTCCTATGCCGCCGCGTTTCTCAACGGCATGGCCTGGAACGCTCTCAACGCCACGATCGTGATCGCCCTGCTGTTGCGGGCGCGCGGACGCATGAAACTCGCACCGCGCATGGGCTGAGGGGCACCGCCGCGGCGCGGGACGCTCGACCGGGGCGACATATCATCCGTCCTGTGCGGATTGCGGCGCGGCATCCGGCATTGTAAGAGAGGCCCGCGCCGACGCCGGTTGCAGATGCAACGTCCGGCCGGGGCCTGTAGCTCAATGGTTAGAGCCGGCCGCTCATAACGGTCTGGTTGCAGGTTCGAGTCCTGCCGGGCCCACCAACAACATCGATGC
>Ga0209963_1000426_pt1 | contig 70469 bp, 59 predicted proteins | sample ThiBio_1000_biof_2_FD_183957 | JGI IMG/M metagenome (GOLD analysis project Ga0209963, IMG submission 183957) | Wastewater bioreactor microbial communities from Cape Town, South Africa - Thiocy_cont_1000_biof (SPAdes) | ecosystem: Engineered > Bioreactor > Thiocyanate-remediating >...
GCCAATAGCGTCGCCGAGTTGCTCCCGTGGAATTGGAAAGTGACCCAACAATCCAAAGCGGTCGCTGCCTGAGCGCTCCCGCAGACCAGCGCAGCATACCTGTACGGGGTGCTGGCCGGATGCGTACCCAACAGCGGCGGCATTGGTTCATCCGAACGTGCAGTATTTCAATTTTTACGACGGCGAGTGGCGCTGTCCCGGCCGTCCCGGATTCTACCGCGGCCGCTACAACGGCGGCAGCATCGGCCTGTGTTGGACGCAGATCCCCGATCGGATCGGTGTGGATGCGGGTCAGGGGTGGGTAGGTACTGAACGTTGTTCGTATAGGCAAATCTGATTGCGTCGAAGCGACGTGTGCCACGCTCTTGGATGCTATGTGTCGACGTCTGTTAGCTCGGCCTCGGTGACAATCTGTTTCAGTGCTGCGATTGCATCTTGGGTGAGATATTCTTCGAGTTTAGAATAGAAAGGATATTTTACATCAACGATAGGTAATGCTTCTTCGTTTTGATACTCGATGAAGGCTCCGTTCGCCTCGTCTTTCCGGGACCCCCGTTCGAAGATTTCACGGTATCGTCGAGGTGTTACCCCGTAAAAGTGTTCAAAATCGACGGCAGGGAACATTTGATAGTGGCCGCGGTCGCTTCCTTCAATTTTGATAGAATCAGCGTGAAGGTCTGCGGCCAAACTTTTGGGATACGGTTCAAGAAAAACGACGTTCTTGATGCCCGAAGCGACAATATGCTTTGCGCACATGTGACAAGGAAATGTCGTGCAGTAAAGCGTTCCGCCAATTACCGGGTGACCAGTTCTGGCTGCATCGGACAATGCTGACATTTCTGCATGAACCATTCGGCCATACTCAAGCGCATCCATCAATTGAGAATCGCGAATCCTGGGATCGTTCATCAGGTCATCGGAATTTCTTCCCGGAGAAATTAAGCCCACTAGTTCTGCGAGAATTTCCTTCTTTCTCACGAAATTGGAGTCGTACTTTCGTTTAAAATCACGGTCGTCGTAAGGATCGTCAGCCCAATATGTACCACCTCCAGCCTTCGGTACCTCATTTGAACCCAAGGAGATTATTTCGCCATGCTGAGAGAAAATGGCCGCGCCAACTTGGCGAGACAGATCAAGGCTTCTAAGGGCGGCAGCCTTTGCAAGAAAAAGCCCATACTCGCGATGAGTTGGAGAAATTCTGTTGGAGCCAAATAGAAGTTCACAAAAACGATCAATTTGGACGTCAATGTTTAAATCAACGTCTAAGTTGGCGATGAAATCGGCGTCGTGAAATATTTTCGCTACGCGCTGACCGTGGACTTTCCCAACTTCGTTTTCGTCATCCTGTACAAGGGATTCGGCAAGATGACGGTACTTAAGTGGGCCAGTTGCATTGTGGCTATTGGCAAACTTTCGAGATAGATAGTCGACCCTTGCCCCACGTCTTGAATAGATAGATATCTGGAAGAAAAGTTTGCCATAGACCGAGCGAAGAAGGTCGATTTCTTCTTTGCGCTTGAACTGGTGAACTAAATATACAATCTTACTAAACTTCTCATCTGAGTTGGAGAGCTTCACGCGTTTTGCCATAACCCTCCTAATCGCCAGGGACGCAAGGATTGAGTCTCCAAATTTGCCTCTGATTTGATTTCCGTAGCCGATATACGTCACATACCGACGGTGAAGGGTTGATTTGTCGAGCGGGTCTTCCGGTGCAAAATATTTCTGCAGAACTTTGAATACGTCCGTGACTTTGATTTCGACTACTTTGTAGCCCCGTCGACTAAAGTGTCGGCGGAAGGACTGTATCGCCGGCGTCATGTCAGCGCCAATCGGACAAACAAAACCAAATAACAATTCAGGCTGTTTTATCTTTTGGATAGAATCTGCCATGGATTAACCGGTCATCAGCTTTCTGCTATTAATGTGTACGGTGCGGAGGAAATCATGGCCGGCTTAAAACCAGTCAGACGTTCGGTTGAAGAAATCGAGAAAGCCGATCAAGAGTTGATTCGTCAGCATCATGAATATTTGGCGAGTTGGATTAAGCAGCAGCGTGAAGTGGAATCCGCAAAGTCAGATGGTAAAAAGAATAAAGAATTTATTTCCTGTAACTGATATCTGACTGAAATTAAAAACGGACCACGCATTAGCCCCTTGCCCGCGCGATGCTGACATCACCGTCCGGCCAGAAGCCCGGCAAGCGAAACGGCCTCGTCAATTTCATCCCAGTGTAGACCAACGAGACTGATCTCGACGTTAGCGCGTTGCTCCGGGGTGGCCTTCTGAAGGCGCGGAAACCATGCCAGCGGTACGCCGAGCGTACGGCCGTCGGACAATTCGACCCACATGGTTTGTTCGTCAAAACGAACGCTGGTTGGCGAAACGCTCATCGTCTCTTTCTCTCATAGCCGCGCCAAACCCGGCCACGGCACTACGCAGCTGATTTAGAGTCAGCTGCCTCGCTGTGAGGCGACCCATAGTTCTTCCGTATTCGGGTTCTGACCCTATTGATTTTATTGGCATTTCGTCAGACGGTGCCGCCATTATTTCCGCAAATGGAAGCAAAGCGTTGCCGCAAACGAGAAAGAGTTCACCGAACCACAAAAAAAGCCCTCGCGAATCCGCGCGGGCTTTTTTTTTGGACTTATCTCAACCGGCTAGGGCGATATGTCTTCGCGTCTATAGAAAATGATCCGATAGGTCGCTTTGTCGAGTTCAGGCGTGGGAACTATCCCGATCTGTTCAAGTGCGGCGCGCACGGCGCGTGGATGTTTGTGTTCGCGTTTGGCCAGTTCGGCGAGCGAGACATACTTCGTTCTGAACGCGTCGAGCTCGGCGCGCGACACGAGTGTGAGAGACTGATTGTTGACCGGGTGGGCGGCGCGGTAGGTCCGCAGTTTACCGTTGTCGATCAGCGCCCGGACCACGGCATGGAAGGTGCCCATTTCAGTCATCACGGCTTCGAGGGTGAGCCCTTCCAGTGCGGGCTTGCTGACGTGCTGGCGGACTTCGGCCACGTCAACCAACAGCGCTGCGTAACCACGTTCGCCAACGAGCCGCGCACGTTTACTAAGCTTACCCTCAAGTATTGCACGGACAATCAGCATCGCACTGCAGTTGGCGAATTTTGCGGCTTTTGCGATGCCCGTCATGCCGACGGCCGGCTCGACAACGGGCTCGGCTCCAATCAGGAGTTTTTCCAAGAAGCCATCGAGGTCCGCCGGCGCGAATAAAAGGGTCTTCAGTTTCTTGGCAACGTCGCCCAACACTGGTTTGATGAAGCCGTGTTCAAACAGTAGTTTCGTATGGACGCGTCCGGCGTTTGTGTAAGCTTCGGCCTCTTTGAGTGACATTGCACCTTTGAGCTTTTTCAGGATGGGCTGTGCCTTTTGGGCGTCGAACAGCACACGGTGGTCCTGCAACTTGCTTTGATCGCCGCCGACGATGCCGGTGGCCTGCAGAGCTTTCCGAAGGCCCATTGCGTGCATGCCGGTTTCCAGCGAAGCGGTTCGGATGGAGTGGACGCGGCGCTCCTCGATCACCGTTCCGAACAGCTTAGCGGGCGGACCGATCGGTACAGTTTCGATGATGCTGCGCCGGATGAGATCGCGGACGGGCCCGTAGCTAGGCTGTTCACCGACGGCGGCGATCCATTCGTACAGCTTGCCGAACCTCGCATGAGGCCCCTCGTTGGGTACTCGCGATGCCAGGTACGATGCGTTCATCTCGGCGAGGAACGCGCGGATAGCGGGCTCTCCGGTCCGGGCGATATCAAAGCCCTTGCCGCCACAGATCCGCCATTGCTCGGGTGAGAGCGTTTTGAGGTTGTGCTTGCGGCCGAACAGGGCGGCAGCACCAAAAACCTCGCAAGTTTTGACCGCGGCGAACAGGTCGAGGTTGTCGAGAAATTCCGATCGACCCGACGTGCCCTCGAGCCTGTCGGCGATGTAGCTTTCGAGCCCACTGGCGGGCCTGCGCTCCGCTTCGAGGACGAGTTTCGGGAGGTCGTTCAGCTTGGGCGAGACCAGAGTAGCAAAGTCGTACATTGTGCCGGTGTCGGCACGTGCCACTTCGGTCAGCGCGATGCTGTGCTTTGGGCAGGTATGGACGCCGGCGAGCCGCCAGATGATGCGACCGTAAGCGGCTTGTTCAGGCTGGAGCCTTGAATAGGCAATATCGCCCTTCAGACATTCGGCGCACACGAAAACTTGAGAGCGCCTGATATTAGGACGGAGCAACCTCTCGTTCCGCAGCGTGCTGCCGGTCGTGTCCGTTCGAACAGCGTTTCGGGCGAGGTCGTCGCTGGGGATGCCCGTGAGCTTGCTGAGTGCGTTGAAGGTATCGGTGCAGCCCCTGATGATGCCCTGGAATGGAAGCCCAATGAGCTGGCAGAATTGGTGAGCGGACTTAATGAAGTTGGCGCGCGCGAGGCGCGACACGTAACTGGCGGGGCATTCGTCCCCGGCAATTGGCAGGACGGGATCGAGGAAATTCACCGGCGCCCCCTTTGCTTCTTTCGGCTTCTGCCCGTCCGAGTTGAGCCTTCGTCATGGTCATCGTCTTCGGCGCCTTCCACTTTGCGCCGTCCGAGCACCGCTGTGCAGTCAACCTCAGCCCAGTTCGGCACAACAAAGGGATTTTCACTGGGTAGGCAGCCCGATCGAACCGTATAGGCTTCCGCGAAGTGTTCGCGGGTCAGCCCCTCAGAGCCGGCCTTCAGCGCGATGCGGATTGCATCCTGCGTCACCTCGATCGAGGTGCCGATCTGATAGAGGGCGGCGTGGATAAGTCGGGCAGGGAGCGCATCGTGGATTGGGTTGTTCCATATTAGGTTCGCGGTTTTGGCGAGGTCTTCGATTGCGGTCTCGATTTCGCTGACCCCGTCCGGCAGGATGAGCGGTCGAAATTCCACGGGCCGACAACGCCGCCGGATTTCGGTGATTGGTTGCGTGAGATCGACGATTTCGGGTAGACCGCTGATGAGAAGGATGATCGGCCAGGTGGGCGACACGACCAAGGTCTTGATCATGTTGCGAATGTCGTCGATTTCATCATCGGTCGCATATCTCGTGACGTTATGCATTTCGTCGAAGTGCAGCGCGACCTTTTTCAATTTTTCGATGCGCTCATAGACCATCTCCCAGATGATGTGACTCGGGGGGTTGCCTTTGATTGGCAATCCCAGCTGCCGAAGGGTTATGCGTCCGAGCGCTTTGGGAGTGCAGAAAGAGGGTATGCGAACGTAAACAGCGGCGCACCCCGATCGTGGCACCATATATCCGGGGAATGCCGGGTGACGGCCCACGAGCCGCTTGAGTGACAGCGACTTTCCGGCGCCGGACTCCCCGACCAGCACGAGGGCGCCGCCTTCACGGCGGTTACCTTCGCTTTCCGGGAGTTTGGGATCTGCGCGCAGTGTGAGGTCGTCGAGTAGGTCCTGGAACACCATCTCGATTTGGTCGTCACGGTCCATGTGGAGAAAGCGCGCTTTGATACGCTCCATAAGGTCCTGCCGAGTCCGAGTTTCTGGGCTCTGCAGTGCACGGATACGTGCGAGCGGATCATTGTCGATGACTTCTCCGGCCACGGTCAGTCCTCCATCCGGTGTTTGCGTGCGGGGGTGTGCTTGTCGTCCGTCAGCGGCGGCTCGTGGGTGGGCTCTGCCGGCGCCGGGGCGTCGCCACCCCCTGGGAAGGCATTGGCGAACAGACCGCCGCCGGTGCTGGAGACGTCGGGACTCGGCTTGGCCCAAGAGAAGCTGATGGCGAGGTCGCGCTCGGCCCGATCGATGTCCTCAGGGGTATCGATAAGCGCGCCGATCCCGGAACGGGCGATGGCGTTGGCCGATACTTGCTGAATGGCGCGAATGGCCTCCCGGACAACCGGCTCTTCCACCTTGGCTTCGCGCGCGAAGCGACGACCGAGGTCTGCGAGCGTGGCTGTCCAGATGCGGACAGTGACGCGATCGAAGCCTGTGTGGACGCAGGGGACGGTGAGCCAGTCTTTTTCAAGGCGAACCGAGATGGCGCCGATGTCTTCGGCGTCGACGCGGACTTCGACTTCGACGCCGTCGCCGACGCGCCTGCGGTGGGTTTCGAGATTCTCGGAGTTGTAGTTGAGGCCGAGTACCCAAATGCCGCCGGCACGGATCTTGCGCTTTATTCTGATGCCGAAGATGGCGCGCATCTTGTTGCGATCGGGTGGTTCGTTGACGTGGAACAGCTTGGTGAGGCGCAGCCACGCGTTTCGCGGCGTCTCGCCGCCGAGTCCTGCATGAGGCATGTTGTGGTAAGCGTCGACCACGAAGCGGACCATCACCCACGCGAGTTCGTCGACGTTGAGGTTGGCCATCGGCCCAGGTTCGTAGTCGCCAAGTGCGACAGTGTTCTCAAACGTGCGACCGTGAAAACGCGAGATCAGCGCCGTGTGAACTGTCCCGAATAGCCGTTCGACGCGGGAGCGGAGGTGGGGAAGACCGATGGGAGGAATCTTGGGCGCGCCGGTGAGGTCGATGATGGCCGCCTGCGTGACGTCGGCGATAAAGGATGTGCCGCTGTCGGAAGCGATCGCTTCTGGCGACAAATGCATGTCCCATGGCGTGATGGCCCCGACCGCAGAGGCGTAGCCACTCTTATCGCTGACAATCATACGCAGGACAGCAATGGCGTTACCGGAGGATGCCGTACGAGCAAGCCGCATGCCGAGGATGCAACGTGTGGCGCAGTCGATGGCGGCGCAGATCCACATGCGGACCCGTTCAACCTTCTCCTGCTGCTCGGGACTCAAGTGTTCCCACAGTCCGGTGTCGATGAGCAGGACCTTGAGGCTGACTTCCCATTCGTCGATCTCGACGCGCTGTCCCGGCCGCGTGACGTCGAGGCCTGCGGCGACCATGACGAACTTGCGCTTGGCAGCGAGCACGCCGTAGCGGCCGGCGTAGACGTCGTACTTATCGAGCTTGCCAATAACCTTGGAGAAGGCCTTATAGCTCGGATACGGCAGCGGCTTCTCTTCAGTAGTCGCTTCCATGTTCTCAGGCAGCGTGTCGATCTCGCCGCACAAATCCCTGTATAGGTGCTTCTTCTTGGGCCGGTTGGGCGAGGCGTACCGGACTGCGTGCTTCCACATCAGCACTGCAATCTTGGCGTCAATCTTGCTGTTGCGGTTGCCGCTGTTATGGGTGTCGTCGCGGAGCGCACAGGGATCGAGGCCGGCGCGTTCGTAGTCGACGATCCAATCCCGCCAGGTGCGGACGCAGGGCGCCTCGCGGAGTACCGTGGTGGTGCCGGCCCGACGTTTGTTTTTGCTCTGAGGCGCTCGGGTCTTTGCAATATCGAGCCCAATGATCTCAGTTTGGATCTGTGAGATTAGTGCCTCCATCGCGTCATCAGAGCGGCTGACCTCATCGTTAGCTTCGCGTTTGAGGAAGCGTGTGACCCACTCGAGTTTCCACATGATCTTGGGTAGTTCGTCGTCGTTGAGATCTGCGAGCCGCTCGATGCTGGTTCGCTCGCGCGTCGCGGCCTTCTCGGAAGTAAACCAGTTGCGGTCGAACGCGTAGCCAGGCTTGTCACGCTCGAGCTTCAGTTGCTCGAAGCTGAAGGTTTCTGAGAGCGGCGGGGTCACATCTAGACGACTGAGCGAATAGCCGAGGCCATCGATCAGCTTCGCATTGCCGTAACGAATGCCGCCTAGGGTGACACGGTCGAATGGCCCGATGCGCACGTGCAAGATGGTTGGCGAGGGCGGCGGCGGTGGCGGCTGAACAGCAGGGATCATCGCAAAGCTCCCGCGGCCGCCCGGAAGACCTGCGTGTCGTAACCGATCCGTCCACCGGCGATGTCGAGTTCCCCATCCGCGATCAGACGTACGATGGCGCGGAAACCACGTCCTGTGAGGCCACTGTGCTCAACCAGATCGCCGATGCGGACGCTTCCCTTGAGTTTACTGACCAGGTCACGCATGCGTTCGTCATGGACGCCCGGCGGGTCTCGCCGCACCGCGTGGATCAGCATCGCGTTATGGACTAGGTCCGGATGCAGATCTTTCTCGGTCAGCAGCACAGCCGCGTCGGCGAACTGGCGCGACATCTGCTGCGCGATCAGCCAAATGATCGGCCGCCACTTTGCCTCGTACTTGGCCGGTTTGATCTGGGCCGCGATCTTGCGGCCGTCCTTGAGCATGAGCAGAAAGTCGAACGTGTGCTGACGGGCCTTGCCGTTCTCGTCTGTGTAGCGAACCGGGGCAGGCTGCTCGTGGACGTCGGCGACGTCACGGTGGGTAGTGAAGATGTACGCGGCCTTCTCCTCCAAGCCGCCCTCGCAATAGATGCGGCGCGGCTCGGCACCGCCGACGATCGAACTACGTGACGAGAAGCGCGACCGACGTGATGGGATTCGTGTCGCGACCGAGGGGCCTGGCGGTCTCCAGTAGGGCGAGACCTGTGCGGGCTGTGGGGCAGGGTGCTGATTGTCTTCAAGCGTCATCGTCACGGTCGGGGGCTTTCGGCCAAGGGCTACCGTTCGCCGAAATCGCTCGGCGCCTGATAGGCCGGTGTGAAAGGGAGCCGAACGCCGGAGTCGGCGCAAAAACGCGCTTGCGTGCTGCGAATCTTTGAGCAAGACTCAGACCACGCGCCGTACAGGGTGTGTGTGGTCTGGTCTCACTTTCGGCCAGTGGAGCAGGCGGCTTCCGCGCTAACGGAGCCGCCTGTATTCATTCATGGGTGCTTGGTCATCGGCATTCTTTCTCGGTGTCGTTGCCTCTCGTCGAACAATCCCGCGAAAAGCTGCAAATGTCGTCGAAGAAAATGCAGAAAATCCAAAAAAATGACTCTGCATCAGTGACTTAGCCCAAGCCATTGAATCAAAAGATTGAATCCGGCGTCGGCTAGGGCGCGCGTTCATGGGGCCGGCAACACGCGCGTCGCTCCGGTCGAACGGGCCGGCATCCGGAGAGGCTCACGTGTGGTCGTCCTCGATGCGCGCGGCATAGACCTCTTCAATCCCAAGACGTGGCGACTTGCCGTGCGATGCGCGAGCTTTCTGCGGCGAGGTCTCGGTCGAATTTAAGCTGAGCACGGATCCGATCCATTCCATGCGAACACTTGATTGCTTGGATCGATCCGAACTTTGACCGACCGGGCGAAAGTTCTGAAGATCCGCGGACTCGCTGCGTCATCCGTTGACGACAAGTCCATCGGCGCGGACGAGGCGCATCATCGTCAATGGAGCGTATATTCTGGTTCTCCGAGTGGGCGGAACGGTCCGCATCGATTGCGATCGCGGTTTCGGAGATCGGTGAGCAGCAAAGATTGCCGCTTGCGCGTTGCGTACGTGCGTGCGTTTCTTCACCTGTGCGACAGGACAGGATTGTGCTACTCGGCTGATCCTCATGGACGCACGGCCCGTGGGTGCGGGTTGTGCGTTTTTTTCGGTCCTATATGTCCTCAATCTGCATGTCCGCCTCCCGTGCTGCTGCGTGAATCCTGCTTCGACTACGCACCATTCATTATGAAGAGGGGCCGGCAAGGTCCGGGCAAAAAAGTCGAGTCTGCAGAATCGGTTGGCGGGGTTTCTTGAGAGTCTGAGTCGACATGTTCATTGAATTGTGGATCGCGATCTCTCGTCACCCGGGCGTGCGGTCGATTGATGAATCGGCATCCCGGACTGGCCCACCGCGCAAGCGCGGTCTCCTGCCGATTTCGGTATTTCTGTTACTCTGGACAGACTCTCCTTGGGAAAGATCGTTGTTTGCGGAGAAAGCCCGTTTTGCAAGCCGAAGTTGTGAGGCGCGCCCGAGAAGCGGGCTTGTTAGTCAAAGCTGATCACCTTCCGCTTGCGCTGTAGCCGCCGCTGCTTTTTCAATGAGACGCCAAACGCTCTGCCGACGGTCATGGTTCTGGATCGTGATGCTTACCCTGCGCGCTGGAAGTCCAGCCACGTTACGGCCTTCGGTTGCATCGATGCTATAGTTGGAAAGGTCCGCCAGATTCGAGCGGTTCGCGATTCTCATTGTCGCGATGGTTCGACGGAGCGGTTCGGAGCCGCCAGGGACGAGGTCGATGCGTATATCAAGCATGCTGCCTCCATTGCTCATGGTTGATTGTTGATTTGGCTGTAGCTGGGCTCACGTCTACTGCGCGAACTCGGTCTCATGACGCAATGCTGTCGAATGACCGTCCATCGAAACCGGATGCATTTTAAGCAGTTCGTCAATCGCAGCTTGGTCCAGATAACCCGTCTTCTCAAGGCGACGCGCTACAGCTTCCAAAGTGACCCGGTTTTTGGCGATCAAATTCCGGGCAACGGAGTGGCAGCGATCGAGGCGCTTCTTGATCAAAGCAACGATTGATGGGTCGTGTAATAACAGTTCGGTGGCGCGCTCTGAAAAGTGGGCGACGCCGATCGAGCCAAAGCCGAACCGCAACTCGAGATCAATTGCAGCATTCGTCGCCCGTGAAAAATCGCTTTGCTCACCAACACCCGCTCCGACAGTTGCCTCGCCGAGCAAAATCTCCTCAGCCGCGCGACCACCTAGAAGCGCTGTGATTTGATTCTCAATTCCACCCTTGGTCTGCGAATGGGCTCGCGTGAATTCAACGCGCGTGGCTCCTCCATCGTCCATAATTGTCAGTGCCTTGGCCTTGAAGACGCCCAGAGCGGCGCCAACGACAAGATGTCCGGCTTCATGGACTGCGCAAACTCGCCGCAAGTTAGCCGGTAAACCTTCCCGACCCGACCTGATTTCCCGAAGTAGATCATCCAGCGAGAGTTCCCGCCTCTGGCGGCGAGCATGGCTCTTGGCCCGTCGGACCCATGCCTCTACGTCAGCGCCTGTCCGGCCGGCTGCGGCGAGGGCAGCCGGCATTAAGTCGATATCAGGCAGAAGTTTGCCCAGATGATACCGAAATATCTTCGCGAGAGTATCGGCATCTGGCAATTCGATTTCGACTGTACGATCAAGCCGCCCAGCACGCCGTATCGCCGCGTCGATGTGATCGACATGGTTGGTCGCGCCGATGACGACAACACCAGGCCGATCCTCCACGCCGGCGAGCTGTTCTAGGAGAAGATTTACAATCTGCGTCCAGTATTCACGATACTCGGACAAAGTCGCGCGATCACTAATACCATCGAGCTCATCGATAAATAGGATGCAGGGGGATAACTTACGCGCCTGCGCGAAGCACGACTTGATGGCAGTCAAGGTGCCGGAAAGATAGGCCGAGGCATTCCAGTCTGCGACCGAAGTAGTCACCAAAGGTACGTTTGCTGATTTCGCTAATGCCTTGGCAAACTGAGTCTTACCAACGCCTGGCAGGCCGACAAGCAATAATCCCTTCTCGATACATTCCCAATCTAGACGTCCTGCTCGGTATTCGCGCAGATCCTCAACCAAATTGAGACCCCACTCGCGAGCGGCTCCATAGCCTGCCAGTTCCTCGAGCGCGGGACCGCTGTGATCAAAAATACCTTTCGTTGCGACGACTTGATCAAGGCGCGATACGCAATCATCAGCCGTGCGATCGGCGCGGATCGCCAGGACGAAATCTGAGATATCTGCGGCTCGCACGGTTTGAGCGTCTATTGCCGCTGTCGGACGCGTGCCTGTCACCGCCTCAATGACGAGCTTGATCGCCGAATCGTCAAGCTGGCCGAGCGCCAAGTGATGTTCAGCCGCGCGGAGTAGATCTCTAGGAAGATGGCGTCGAGGATCAGGTGCGACACCAACGATCGGGACACCGGCATGAAGAGCGTTCGAGATTGCGTCGTTGCCGCGTTCTGGTTTGTGATCACTCGCCGTTCCATCTCGCTCCAACAGGAGAAAATTGCGCGAAGCCGAGGAAAATCGTCCACTGTCGAAAGGCTTTGCCTCCGGTCCGAACGCGCACGTCTGAAGCACTTGCGTAACTAACGAAACAACGTCAGCGGCATGGGTGGCTAGGGTTACGACAGGTCGATCACGCCGTAAATCGCGGGTGAGACCGTCTACTCCTTCGATTGCACGTGCAACCATGATAGCTGCTGCGGCTAGATCGGCTCGAATTGATGTCCTTCCTTCCGATTGGGGAGCGGACGACAATTCATCGATGAGCATTTCAACAGGGTCGTCCGGGTTCCCGCTGCGAAGGAGGGGACTGTTGTTCGTGCCGGCTTCTGCGGCGAGCATATCTAGATAAGCGCGCGCGAGCAGATCGCGCTTTGCGGCGTTGTATTGTGACATGCTATTCACCAAAGAGTTCGTGGAATGGAGTTGGCGATTGCGTATCGGCGAGAATGCTAGAGCCGAGGCGGGACACTGGAGTCGAGTTCGACGGCGGGGCGATCTGCGTAATGACTGAAGATTATTGGGCGTGCGTTGGCTGAGCCAGTTCGTGGTGTCGTTTGTCGGAACAGGCGGTGGGGACGGGTAAGATACGTTGATAGTTTCGGGGGCGCCCGCGCTACATACGTTTATTTAGATTTCGATTGTAAATGCTGGGTCGAAATTCCGGTTCTCCCAAGTCGTGGAAAATCGCGTCGGTCCATAGCCTTTCGCGTTTGTAACCACCCGTGTTTCACCGATCATGAAGTCGCGTGTCTCGTGAGTGTGACCGTAGATCCAAGTGTGAATGCCTTTCATGAGATCTGCATGTTCGTCGTTGACGTAGGCGGCGGAGATGAGATCATTTTCGATGCCAGGTGCCGCCGTCGCCGGAGCTGGACCATGGTGACTGACTGCGCAGATCTTGTTTGTCGTTTTGGTTCGAACGACGTTCGTAAAAAAATCTCGTGATTGCTTGTTGGCTGCGAGCGCGTCTTGCGGACGCAGGCGGTACCGGTAATCTCGAGTTCTTATCTTCCGGTAGTCGTTCTTCACTTGGCCGGCATGGGCCATTGCGCGCTTTTGGTTGCCGAAGAGGCTGAAGTCAGCCCAGAGCGTCGCACCGGCGAAAGTAACGTCGCCGATGACTAGCGTGTCATTTTGTAGAACATGGATGTTGCTGTCGGCGGCAGCATTGCGAGCCTTATTGATTGTGATTTTCCAATCGGTCCCGTAGCCTTCGTGGTTGCCGCTGATATAAATGACAGGCTGGTCCGTGATGCGCTCGCGCAGCCATCCGACTCCCCGTTCCATCCGCGTAGTCAGATCTCCTGCAATTACGAGGACATCAAACGGCGGGCGCGTGTCGATAGCGGGCAGGTCCCATCCACGGCTGGAGTCCAAGTGGAGATCGGACAAAATCCATAGCAGCATGACGACCCACCTAACGAGTTGCATGGGCACGCAGCGTCCGTGACGAGCGCCGAAATGTTTTGAGGGCCTGCCTAAAGCAGCCCGGCAATACGTCGGCTGTCAGAAGCGGGCCACACGCCATGACATGATGAGTTCTGCGCACAATGGATCAATTTTCCGCCGCCGGCGTAGCGCCGACACCACTACGGTCCGCGCAGCAGGGTCTCCTTCAATGGCGATACAAAAGGCGGCAGATACAGCGGCATCGACGAGGGGAGAAGTCATGCCGTAGGCCTGCAACTGCCGAACGGCTATTCCGATTGCCATGGCCTGATCGCCCGTGACGGCCGGTAGCCAATCCGACTCGCCTGGGATTCGGATACCCAGAAGGGCCGCACGAATCGCTTTCACGTGGTGTCGGCCGAGATGGTGTGGTTTGCAGGTTCGCCACCAATGCAAGACGGGTGGATGTAGGGGAGCATGAAGCGATTGAACGCTTGGTCCAGATGAACGATCGTTTCGACGGTGTTCGGATCTTGCTGGCATGGATTCCTCCCCCGGAAATGCCTCAACAAACCACAAGAACTGAGCGTGTAGATCGATGTTTGTAGGAAGGTAATTTCGAGCGTTCGAGCAGCAGGGCGGTCGCAGCTTCGTAATGGACGACGGAAAATCGATTCCTTGGCGTTGCTTCGACAGGGCCTTGCTCTGTCGAACGAAATCCGTCGCCGAGGTAAAAACCTGGCAAGGATTCAAACGTACTGTCTGCTGATCTAAGACTCTGCGCGGGATCTTTTGCGTTTCTACGCAACCCTCATCGCTTAATAATTTCTTAGCACATTCTATTGAGTTCGTCACTTATGGGTTCGATTTATGGTTAATGCCCAGCCTGAAATTTCTGCACCCCAAGTTAGGGCGGCGAGGGCGTGGTTGGGCTGGTCCCAGGAATTTCTGGCGAAGCAGGCTGGCGTGTCAAAGCGTGCGGTCGTACGCGCCGAGTCGGGTTCGTCCCAACCACACAAAGAAACCGCTGCACGTCTAAGAACTGCGTTAGAAGCAGCTGGATTAAAGTTTCTTTTTTTCAAGATGAGAGGAACGGGTATTGAGGTAAGTGACCTCGACCCGAAAGAATGAGACTTGTCCAGGCGCGCTGGGATGTGAACTTGCTTTTTGCAATTAGCCGTCACGCACGGAAGGCATTCGAGTATCGACTTCTGATCGTGGCATCAGGCGGCACTGCTCCTGCTACCACCACCTGGGGGTCGCCATGCCTCGCAGGCCACGTCGCCAGCAGAATAAGCGTGGATCCGAACAGGTGTCTGGTGGGGGCCGGCTGCGCTCGCTATGGGATTAGACGAAGTAGTGAAAGCGTCCGTCACCGAAAGATGATTTCTATATCGTCATAAGATCTAAAGGCCTCATCGATCGAGTCGGGCTGCATGTAAAGGCCGCCTCGCGCGCTGTCGAGGAAGCGGCGAACCGTAAGCAATCCGTCCTGGGAGCCGTTGGTCACAACGTCGAGCGGCGGCTTTCCGCCGAACACGACAGCTTTGTGCGGAGTCCGCAGCCACTCGGCGCCAAGTGGCTCTGTGGGAAAGAGAACTCCGAGACCTTGATGGATCCGAACACCGCCGAGATCCGCGTAAGGACATCTACGCTGAGCGTAAAAATGTCGTGTCCGCGAGCTTTCTTACACCAGCGATGATAGGTGGATCGGGACGGATACCCGAGCACCAAGAGACGCTGTTCTTCCGACAGCCCCCACAGATCTGTAATAGCAAGAAAAGTCCGCAAGGCGGGTGAGCTTAACCGCCGCCGGTCGGAGCCGTTCGTCCCACGCAAGGCAAGACGTTGGCTGTGATGCAGGTCAGCGGCGGCTCGCAGTCGTTCAACGCGGTGAACCAACTCCGCGTGCTCGGGCGCTGGATGCGCATGATCACGATTCCGAACCAATCATCGGTCGCGAAGGCCTATGAGCAGTTCGACGACAATGGCCGGATGAAGCCTTCGGCCTATTACGACCGGATCGTGGACGTCGCGGAGGAGTTGGTGAAGTTCACACTGCTCACGCGAGGGTTTTCTGCTTATCTTACCAACCGGTACAGCGAGGAGCTTCCGCGAAACTCGCTGAGCGCATGCGTCTGGAGGAAGCGGTCTAGGTAAAGGCTGTTGCCCTGCAACGAAGCGGCGCCGGGCAAAGTACGTCGCTCACCGCTGCAGCAACACATTGAAATCGTTTGTGTGAGATTCCGGGTTTGGCGTTCTTCCTGCCGGATGCTGGGCAAGGCACGTCTTCTATTTACAGCCGATCACGACTCCAAAAATTGATGCCTAGCGATAGACGGAAGAGCGGGATCGCCGTCGTGGAACCGTGCTGGCTGAAGAGACGAAGCGCGGCGACGCTGGCGTGTCGGGCTGGCAGACCCGCTGCGGCTAAGGCCTAGCTTTGCGGCGACAGAGCTTCGATGATCCGACAGTCGGCGACTGTCCCACAGCGGCATTGAGCGATCATGCTGTCGAGTTCGCGACGTAGTGCTCGCAAGTCAGCGATCTTTCGGTCGACCTCGGCCAGGTGCTCTCTGGCGATGACATCGACGGCGTCGCAAGATCGGTCGCGCTGGTCGGCCAAATCGAGCAATGCACGAATTTGATCGAGCGAAAACCCGAGGTCTCGTGAGCGCCGGATGAAGCTCAGCCGATTTACGTGCGCCGGGCCGTAAGCGCGGTAGTTGCCGGCTGTCCGGCCCGGCGCAGCAAACAGCCCGATCCGCTCGTAATAGCGGATGGTCTCGACCTTGGTGCCCGTTCTTCGCCCCAACTCGCCGATCGCCAGGTAATCGCCCGTCATAGCCTTGACCCTGTAGTTACTACAGGGTCCATATGGGTGGTCACGTCGGACCTGTCGAGGTGATGCCCATGGCTTCTACCATCTCTTTGAAATTGCGTGTTGAAGGCATGGATTGCGGCGCCTGTGCCCTAAAAATCGAGACCGCGATGACGCGCCTGCCGGGTGTCAGCGATATCGACGTCAACTACAGCCTGCAGTCGCTTTCGCTGGTGGTCGATGAAGACCGCACCTCTCGGCAAGCGATCGAAGCCAAGATCAGGGCGCTTGGATACGCACTATTGGATCCGTCTAAGTCGGCCACTTCCGGGCCGCACATTGATGTTCGTGAGGCGACGAATCTCACCTGGTGGTCGTCGTCGATAGGGCGGCTGGTAATCGGCACCGGCGCCTTGCTGATACTTGCTTTTGCCGTGTCGTATGTCGAACCGAGCTGGTCACACGGTGCCTACATCGCTGCGGCGCTGGTCGGCTTGGTCCCGATCAGCCGGCGCGCGATCGTCGGCGCGTTGTCGGGCACGCTGTTTAGCATTGAGATGCTGATGTCGATCGCCACGATCGGTGCTGTCGTGATCGGCCAAGCAGGCGAGGCTGCTGTCGTCGTGTTCCTGTTTGCGGTGGGCGAGTTGCTGGAGGGTGTCGCGGCCGGCCGCGTGCGTGCTGGCATCGAATCCATGATCGATCTCGTGCCGCGCACGGCGCTCCGCCAAAGCGGCTCGAATGTCGAGACGGTGCCCGTGGGAGATCTGGTCATCGGCGACACCGTGATTGTGCGTCCCGGTGATCGTGTGCCCTCGGACGGAACAGTGATCCAAGGCACATCGGAGGTCAACGAGGCGCCAGTGACCGGTGAATCGGTCCCGGTCAGCAAGGGGCCAGGCGCGACGATCTACGCCGGTAGCATCAATGCCAATGGCGGGCTGCGCGTCGAGATCACGCGGACGGCCGCCGACAACACGATTGCCCGCATCGTGCATATGGTGGAGGAGGCACAGGGTTCGAAGGCACCGATAGCTCGCTTCATCGATCGCTTCAGCCAGTGGTACACGCCGGCGGCCATGGCCGTATCGGCGCTCGTCGTCCTCGTCCCTCCGCTGCTGACTGGCGCTGACTGGTTCACCTGGATCTACCGCGGATTGGCAGTGCTGTTGATCGCCTGTCCCTGCGCGTTGGTGATCTCCACTCCGGCCGCAATCGCGTCTGGCTTGGCAAGCGGCGCGCGGCGCGGCCTCCTCGTCAAAGGGGGCGCTGCTTTAGAGATGCTCGGCAAGGTCAGAACTGTTGCTTTCGACAAGACCGGCACGCTGACGGTCGGCCGACCTCAGGTCACCGACGTCATTGCGGTCGAGGGGAGCAAAGATGACGTCCTGGCAAAATCCGCTGCCGTTGAGCGCAGCTCTAGCCATCCGCTCGGGATAGCCATCGTCGCCGAGGCCGAAAAGCAGGGTCTCGAGATCCCCAAAGCCTTCGGCGGCGGGATCGCGACCCCCGGCAAGGCGATGATGGCCCGCCTCAAGTCCGGCTTCGTTTCGGTCGAGTCGCCCCGCCATGCCGCAGAGCAAGGCGCGGTGCCGAAGGATGTAAAGAACCAGATCGAAGTCCTCGAAGGCCAAGGGAAGACCGTCGTTGTGGTTTGCGAGAGTCAGCATCTGATTGGACTGATCGCGCTGCGCGACGAGCCGCGTCCTGACGCCGCTGATGGCCTTGCGAAGCTACGCACGCTCGGCGTTCGTGCTGTGATGCTGACGGGTGATAACGCTCGGACTGCGGCTGCAATCGGTGGTGCCCTGGGGCTTGAGACTAGGGCCGATCTGCTGCCTTACGCCAAGCTCGCCGCGATTGCAGCTTATCAGAACGACGGTCCGATCGCCATGGTGGGAGACGGCATCAACGACGCGCCTGCTCTTGCGGCTTCGTCGGTAGGTGTTGCCATGGGGAGCGGTACGGATATCGCATTGGAGACCGCGGATGCAGCCCTGCTGAAGAACCGCGTCGGCGGCGTCGCCGAACTGATCGTGCTATCGCGGGCGACCCTTTTCAACATCTGGCAGAACATCGCGCTGGCGATCGGGCTCAAAAGCGTTTTTCTCATCACCACACTGTTCGGCGCGACACCACTCTGGATGGCGATCTTAGCTGATACGGGAGCGACGGTGCTCGTGACGGCGAACGCTTTGCGGTTGCTGACGCACGGTTCCTCCAAATAGCGAGAGTGGTTCTTTCTTCGTGCCGCCGTCAATCTCCTTCACCGGGCGCCGCGGCCGATCTGGCCGCGTGCCATACAGTGGTGGGCGGCTACGTTCTTGAGGGACACGTACCGGCGTAGGCGGTGCGGGCGGGCAAGGAAGCAATCGGCTGACCGTTTTGGAAAGTTAACCATCCGGCGCCCGGCTCGCGCATTTGTGAACCGGGGCACTTTCCAGCATTCCGTCCCTGTGAGAGTGTGATGCCATGAATGCTCGCCGATTCCTCAGGTTCCTGCTCGCGGTCCTTGTGACCGCGGGACTGACGGTCGCGCCGCTGGTGACACCGGCGGCGACGGGACATTCGATGGGCGCGATGCAGATGGCAGACGCGCAAGGCATGCTGAACGATATGCCGTGCTGCGCCGACGCGCAGGACCACAAGGCCATGGACTGCGGCTCGTGTCCATTCATCGCACTCTGCATGCTAACGGTCACCATGCCGACTCCACACGGCGCCGCCGCGCTGCTCGATCGCGATTTCGTACGTAGCGCATTCGCGCTGCCTGACGATCTGCTGATCGATGGGCTCGGTGAACATCCTCCGGATCACCCGCCTCGAACCATCGTCTGACCGGCGCTCGGGCGTCGGAACGTTGACGCGCGGCTGTCGAGGCTGGGCGCGTCGTCGTATGCCGCTACCGCGGTGCATCAGACATTTCGAGGAAAAGAAATCATGAAGACTAGCACTGCCGCGCGTGCGGTCGCCGCCGCGCTGATCGGCGTTTCGGTCATGGGGGCACCGAAGCTCGCATTCGCCGATATCAATGACTACGAATTCCAGCTCGTCGAGCCGACCGTCCAGGCCGGCGCCGACAGGATCGTTACGGTCAGGCTGATGAACAAGAAGACCGGTAAGCCCGTGTCAGACGCTGTCATCTTCGCGAGCCGCTTGGATATGGCTCCGGACGGCATGCAGGAGATGGTCACCAAGGTGACCTCGGTGCCGAGCACGGAGCGGGGGACTTACCGCTTCAAGGCCAACTTCGGCATGGCGGGTCGTTGGCAGTTGTCGCTCGGCGCCAAAGTGCAGGGTGAGACCGGCAGCGTCGAAAGCAAGCTCGTCGTCACGGCGCAGCAATGAAACGCGCCGTCGCCATGGGCGCGGCCGCTGCGATTTGCGCAGCGGCCGGCGCCGCTTTGCTTGAGAGGGCACCCCCGTGGGCAAAGCCGTTCGCTGGAACGGCCACGTCGTCGGCCGGCGCATCGGAGGGTGGCGCGACGATCTACTACCAGGATCCGGACGGGAAACCGTTCTACTCGCTGACGCCGAAGAGAACGCCGGACGGACGCGCCTGGCGCGCGGTGCCGGCCAACGCGGACCTCAGTTTCGACGAATCCGAGGAGTCCGCGGCGCAGACCAAAGCCGCCGACGCCACGGCCGAGCGCAAGATCAAATACTACCGGAATCCGATGGGCCTGCCGGACACCTCGCCGGTGCCGAAAAAGGATTCGATGGGGATGGACTACGTCCCCGTCTACGAAGGCGAGGATACCGACGACGGCTCCGTCAAGCTCTCGCCGGGCAAGATCCAACGCACGGGTGTCAGAACTGAGCCCGTGGTGAGGCGGTCCATCACATCGCTGATCCGAGCACCCGGCACGATCCAGGAGGACGAGCGGCGCGTCTCGGTGGTCGCGCTGCGCTTTGAGGGATTTGTCGAGAGCGTGGCCAACGTCACGACCGGGGATCACGTTCACAAAGGGCAGGTGCTGATGAACGTGTATAGTCCGGCACTCTCCAATGCCGCCGCGGATTATCTTTCCGCCATCAAGGCAGGCGTAACGGGAAAGGAGTGGAAGGGCGCTCGTCGGAGATTGGAGAACCTGGATGCTCCCGATCCGGCCATCAGGGAACTTGAGCGCACCCGCGAAATCTCGCTCTCCATTCCCTGGCTCGCGCCGCAGGATGGTGACATCGTCGAACGCAATGCAGTGAACGGGATGCGGGCGGCTCCCGGCGACGTGCTGTTCAGGATTTCCGATCACCGTGTCGTCTGGGTCCTCATTGATATCGCGGAGCGCGATCTCAGCCAGGTCTCGGTCGGAACGAAGGTGACGATCAAACCTCGGGGTTTGGGCGGCAGGACTTTTACGGGGACCGTGGCGCTCATCTACCCGCACCTGAACGCCCAGACCCGCACGGCGCGCATCCGCGTCGAGCTTGCCAATCCGGACGAAGTGCTGCGGCCGGAGATGTACGTCGACACGGAAATCGAAACCGGCCCGCCGGAGCCGGTGCTGGCCATGCCGGAGAGCGCCGTTCTCAACGACGGTACGCATCAGGCTGTCTTGGTCGATAAGGGCGAAGGCCGTTTCGAGCCGCGCCAGGTCAAACTCGGCCGTCATGGCGGCGGCTACATCGAGATCACCGACGGCGTCAGAGAAGGAGAAGCGGTCGTCACGTCGGCCAACTTCCTGATCGATGCCGAGAGCAATCTGAAGGCGGCATTGCAGGGCTTTGGGGAGTTGGACGCGCTGCCGCCGGCAGCGACATCGGGCGTTGCGAAGAACATGGGAGAACACCGATGATTTCCCGTGTCATCGCCTGGTCTGCACGCAACCTGCTGCTGGTTCTGTTCGGCGCTGGCTTTGCAACTGCGGCCGGAATCTACGCGCTGATCCATCTGCCGCTCGATGCCATCCCCGATCTCTCCGACACGCAGGTCATCATCTATACCGAGGACCCGGGGCAGGCGCCGCAGGTGATCGAGGATCAAGTTACCTATCCGCTCGCGACCGCCATGCTCACGGTGCCGAAATCCAAGGTGGTACGCGGCTTCTCGTTCTTCGGCGTCTCGTTCGTCTATGTGATTTTCGAGGACGGCACCGATATCTACTGGGCGCGTTCGCGGGTCCTCGAATTCCTGAACAGCGCTTCGTCACGGCTGCCTGCGGGCGTGGCGCCGACCATCGGTCCGGACGCGACCGGCGTCGGCTGGGTCTACCAATACGCAGTGGTCTCTAAGAAGCTGAACCTGGCCGACACGCGGACGATCCAGGACTGGAACCTCAAGTTCGCGTTGGCGAAGGCCGAAGGCGTCGCGGAAGTCGCCAGCGTCGGCGGCTTTGTCAAGCAATACAACGTCATTCTCGATCCGCAGCGGATGCGCAATCTCGGTATCACCACAGCGAAGATTCGGGATGCTGTCCGCGCCAGCAACGCCGACGTCGGCGGGCGCACAGTCGAGCTGTCCGAGTTCGAGTACGTCATCCGCGGCAAGGGCTATCTGAAGAGCATCAACGACCTCGGCAATATCGTCCTCAAGAATGACGGCGGCACACCGGTCTTGCTGCAGGACGTCGCCAGGGTCGAACTTGGGCCGGACGAGCGGCGCGGCATCACTGAGCTTAACGGAGAGGGAGAAGTCGCGGGCGGCGTTGTCCTGCAACGTTTCGGGCTCAACGCGCTGGATGTAATTGAGAACGTCAAGAAGCGTTTCGAAGAGATTGCGTCTAGTCTGCCCAAATCGGTCGAAATCGTGCCGGTCTATGACCGGTCAAGCCTGATTTACGCCGCCATCGATACCCTAAGACACACGCTGGTCGAGGAAAGCCTTGTCGTCGCACTGGTCTGCGTCATCTTCCTGCTGCACGTCCGCAGCGCACTCGTCGCTATCCTGATGCTGCCGGTCGGCGTGTTGATGGCGTTCGGCGCGATGAAGCTGCTGGGGATCGGCTCCAATATCATGAGCCTCGGCGGTATCGCCATCGCGATCGGCGCCATGGTGGACGCTGCGATCGTCATGATCGAGAACGCTCACAAGCGCCTTGAGCGCGCGGGCCCAGGCAAATCGCGGATTGCAATCTTGATCGACGCCGCCTCCGAGGTCGGACCGGCGCTGTTCTTCAGCCTCTTGATCATCACGGTCTCCTTCATGCCGATCTTCACGCTGGAATCGCAGGAAGGTCGTCTGTTCAGCCCGCTCGCCTTCACCAAGACGTTCGCGATGGCGGCGGCGGCGCTGCTGTCGGTCACGCTGGTGCCGGCGCTGATGGTGATCTTTGTCCGTGGGCGTATCGTTCCGGAGCACAGAAATCCCATCAATCGGTTCCTGATTTGGATCTACCGTCCCGTTATCAAGGGCGTTTTGCAGGCGAAGAGACTCGTCATCCTGCTCGCAATCGCTGCGCTCGCTGCCACCATCTGGCCAGCGCGACAGCTTGGCACCGAATTTATGCCGAACCTGAATGAAGGCACATTGCTCTATATGCCGACAACGCTGCCCGGCATATCCGTGACCAAGGCCGCCGAGTTGATGCAGATGCAGGACCGGATCATCAAGTCTTTTCCGGAAGTGGCGTCCGTCTATGGCAAAGCTGGTCGGGCCTCGACGGCAACCGATCCGGCGCCGACGGAAATGTTCGAGACCATAGTCAACCTCAAGCCGAAGCAGCAGTGGCGGCCCGGTGTCACCATCGACAGTTTGATCGCGGAGATGGACAAGGAGCTGCAATTTCCAGGGGTCTCCAATGCCTGGACCATGCCGATCAAGGCGCGCATCGATATGCTCTCGACCGGCATCCGCACGCCGGTCGGTGTCAAGGTGATTGGGACCGACCTCGTCGAAATCGACCGGCTGTCCAAGCAGATCGAACGCGTGCTGAAATCCGTCCCGGGCACATCGTCGGCTTACGCTGAGCGGACTCTCGGCGGCTATTATCTCGAAATCACGCCCGACCGGGCCGCGCTCGCGCGCTACGGCATCATGGTCCAGGACGTCCAGGACACGATTGCGGCCGCGCTTGGCGGACAGACGGTGACGACGACGGTCGAGGGCCGCCAGCGCTTCACGGTCAACATGCGCTATCCACGCGATCTCAGGGATAGCCCGAAGAACATCGCGAGCGATATTCTTGTTTCCATGCCGGCGGGCGGGGCCGTGCCGCTCGGCGAGGTCGCCACGGTCGAGTTGACGCGCGGGCCGAACACGATCCGAACCGAAAACGGGCAGCTTGCGAACTACGTCTACGTCGATATCCGCGACCGCGACCTTGGCGGCTACGTCGCCGATGCGCAGCGGGCGGTGCAGGCCAGCATCCAGTTTCCGTCCGGCTACTACGTGGTCTGGAGCGGCCAGTACGAGTATCTGCAGCGGGCCGAAGCCCGTCTGAAAATCGTTGTGCCGGCGACGCTGCTGATCATCTTCCTCTTATTGTACCTCAATTTCAGGTCAGTCACCGAGACCATGATCGTCATGCTGTCGCTGCCGTTCGCGCTGCTCGGCGGGCTCTGGCTGATGTGGTGGCTCAACTTCAATCTCTCGGTCGCCGTTGCCGTCGGCTTCATCGCGCTCGCCGGCGTCGCCGCCGAGACCGGCGTCGTGATGCTGATCTATCTCAACCAGGCGCTTGCGGAGATCAGGGAGCGCCGCGCCGCCGAGAGGCGGATGCTGACCCGTGAGGATCTGCGGGATGCTATAATGGAGGGTGCGGTCGAGCGCGTCCGGCCGAAGATGATGACGGTCGTCGCCATCCTGGCCGGACTGCTGCCGATTATGTGGAGCACCGGCACCGGGTCCGAGATCATGCAGCGCATCGCGGTGCCGATGATCGGCGGCATGATTTCCTCGACATTGCTTACCTTGATCGTGATCCCGGCGATCTTCGGGCTGGTCAAGGGCTTTAGGTTGCCGCCCGCCGCTAGACCACAACCGCTCTCCACGGCCAAGGCAACTATAACGAAACTCCGAATCCCGGAGCCGGCCGAATGAGGTGAGCCATGATGCAGGACATGATCTCAGGAATGATGGGCGCATGGGGCTGATCGCGGTTCTGGTCGTCATCGTTCTGGTCCTGGGGGCCGCAGCTTTAATCAAATACCTGTTCTTCTCAGGGCGAGGAGATTGAGCATGCATCGCATTCTACTTGCGGCGCTGGACTGTCCGCCTCGCTTCCTCGGCGCGCGCGCAGCAGGACAGTGGAGCTCGCATGGAGCAGAATGTTCGCGTCTGTGCAGCATGTCACTCGGTCGAGCCCGACCGCAACCTGACGGGGCCAAGTCTTGCAAACCTCTGGGGGAGGAAGGCCGGAAGCTTGCCGAGCTTCGAGCGCTATTCCGATGCGCTGAAAGCTTCAGGCGTCATTTGGGACGACCGCTCGCTCGATGCCTGGTTGACCGATCCTGCCCGCATGGTGCCGCACAACGAGATGCCCTTCAGGGGATCAAGGACTCACGCGTTCGCGCGGATCTGTTGGCATTCCTCAAGGAGACCACCAAGCCGGGGGCTGTGCCGAAGCGAACCGCCGAAAACCGCATGAACGGGAAGAGCGGCATGATGGGTGGCGGTCGCATCCCCAATCTGAAGAATCCGGATCCCGCGCAGCACGTGACTGGCATCACCCACTGCCGGGACACCTATCGCGTGACCACGGCCGACGGCAAGACCCGTCACTTCTGGGAGCGCAATCTGCGGCTGAAGACGGATTCCAGCAAAGACGGTCCGCAAAGCGGTACGCCGGCATTGCTACCTGCTGGCATGATGGGCGACCGGGCGGATGTGATCTTTGCCGAGCCCGCGGAGATCAGCAAGATGATCGAAGCACGATGCTAGGAGATGTGCACATGGGATTCTACAACGACGTCATTCTTCCGCGCCTTTGCGACCTTGCGATGCGCAACAAGGAACTTGCGCCCTACCGGGAGCGCGCGACCCGTGCGGCAAGGGGCCGGGTGCTCGAGATCGGCATCGGATCCGGTCGCAACCTGCCGTTCTACGGGGCCACGGTGAAGCAGGTTGTGGGGCTTGAACCCGGTCCAAAGCTTCTCGAGATGGCGCGGCACGCTCCACATCCGGAAACTTCTGTTGAGTTTTTTGAAGCTTCGGCCGAGGCGATTCCGCTCGAGGGCCGCAGCATCGACACGGTCGTGACGACCTGGACCATGTGCAGCATCCCGGATGTCGATCGCGCCATGATGGAGGCGCGGCGGGTGCTGAGACCGGGCGGAAAGCTAATCTTCGTCGAGCACGGCCGCGCGCCCGAACCGGGCGTTCGCTGGTGGAAGGACCGCCTGACCCCCGCGTGGAAGCGCATCTCGGGCGGTTGTCATCTCAATCGGGACATTGCTGACGTCCTGACCAGGAACGGCTTTTGCATCGAAGAGCTGCGTACCGGATATATGAATGGGCTGAAGCCTATGACCTTCATGTACGAGGGGCAGGCGAGCCCTCGTTGACGCTTCGGGCGCGAGCACCGCATCTGTCCCGAGATTGGGTAACTCACGCAGCAGAGCATTGATCATCGCGATCGATAGATCCATCTTTCTTGGCGCCATACGACGTAACCGTGACGACAGACTTGGCGGGTCGGTATCCTCAGCACGATTTCGTGAGAAATGCCGAGTGGGCTCGCGACCTAGATAGAGGCACCAGCGGCAGTTATGTTGCGCACGGTGCAATCAATTCCACCGCCGCCGAACTCGATCGTTCCGGCCTTGAAGATGCGCAGACGTGGTTCTGAACGGCGATCATCCATGTGGATGCATTTGCTGCAGACTTCTTTGAACTCGATGAAAATGGACGTCAAAACCTCACGGTTATCGGAAATGAATAGCTAACCGTGTCCTATAGCTGGGTGACGCCGGTGCTGCCGGAGGTGCCAGCGCCGGCCTTGCGCAACGTGCGCAGCTTGCGGCCATCTGGCAAAGTAATCGGATCGTCGAAGCGGGGCGACCAGTTGGTCATGCGAAGAGGTCGACACCGGATTGCGTCAGCCTCACATAAGTTCCGCGTTCGTGCATCCAGAGCCAGCCGAGCGATGGCGCATTCGCCGGATCTTCGACGATGAAGAGCCGGATCTCCGCCGCGTCCCGATGTTGCGAAACTATTTCGGAGCGTATGAGCCGATTGATACGGCGATTGCTCATCTGAAGGCGCGCGGATTGGTGACTCCTAGGACGAAGCCGTTCGGCAAATCACCGGCGAAGAAGTCCGCGAAGGGCACCACTCTTATTGGGGGGCGAGGCGCATTTGACATCGCGCTAAGTCGAAAAAGACCCCCTCGACTCCTTCGCGCTCGCGCTCGGGCGCCAGAATCGACGCTCTGGAAGATTGCAAGCCCCGGCGAGCCGGGTTTGGAACCGCATTCCCGATAAGATGCGCGATCAGATCATCGAGCTGGCGCTGAACGAACCGGAGCTGTCGCCTCGGGAGTTGGCTTTCACTAGAAGGAATCGGCGAGGGCGATTTCTTTTTTAAGCTCCTCAATGCGGCGCTCGGCCTCCTCATGGGTGAGGCAGGGTTCGAACATCCGTTCCTGATAGGCTTCGAAGGCAAGTGTTCGAAGGGTCAGGGCCTGACTCGGGCTCATGGTCAGTTGTTCGGGCAGACGGGACATTCTCTGTGGCTCCCCTTCATTCTGGGCTTGAAAGATGTTCACGATTTGTCCTTATATCATGGATACCAATCAAGCCCGACTGAAACAGAACATCGCCCGGATTCGCCGGGATTCTCGGCTGCGGCCGTGTCTTCGGGAGAAACGCCGGGCGGGCGAATCCTGCCGGGCGGCGAGGGCGCATTCCCAGGCGTGCGGATCGCCGGGATCGATCATCCAGCCGTGCTCCTCGCATTCGCGGGTCGCGCCGGCCTTTAGTGCACCGAGGTCGCCTAGCACTGCAGCGTCCGGATCGCACCTCGATTCGAAATCGTATCCTTCCCCATCCACAGAGCTGATGCCCTCGCCAAGCCGCTGGCGGACGGTTCATTCATCGCGACGGCGCTACTGATCTGCGGACAGTCGAGCCGTGGGAACGAGCGCGATTGGGGCGGCGGTGCGGATTTGCAAAACCGCTCGTTCGCCGCGCGCGGGCTGGGCCGACGATCCCAAAATTGCTAAACTCGATACCGGAATCGAGAGATCTGACCGTCATCCAAAGGAAACAACCGCGACAGCCGGGGGGCATTGTCGGTGAAAATCACGTGTACGGCGGCTGACAATGTCAACATCGCCTTCTACCAAAATGCGGTCCCGATCATTCGCGAGCTCGCTATCGAAAACGATGGAGAGGGCGAAGTCAGCGAAATTTCGGTGCATCTTGCCTCCGAGCCGGCATTCGTCACGCCGGGTGTCTGGCGCATCCAAAGCATTGCCGGAGGGGCTACCCACCATATCCGTAGCCTCGACCTGAAGCTGGATTCGACGTTCCTAGCTGCTGTCAACGCCTCCAGGCGTGCGGACATCCGCATGCAGGTAGACGTCAAGGGGCAGACAGCGGCCAAACTCACCGTAGAGGTCAACCTGCTGCCGCCCTCCCATTGGGGGGGCGTCAATGCGGCTCCGGAGTTGCTGGCCGCTTTTGTCAGGCCGACAGACCCGAGCGTCGACGTGATCCTCCGCGAGGCTTCCGGAAAGCTTGCGGCCGCCGGACGCGACGACGCCATGGACGGCTATCGGAAAAAGAGGAAAGCACGCGCCTGGGAGATGGCGGACGCGATATGGACGGCGCTGGTGTCGCATTCCATCGCGTACGTGCTTCCACCGAAGAGCTTCGAACGTTCAGGCCAGCAAATTCGCAGCCCCAGCGACATCCTGACCCGCAAGGTCGGGACCTGTCTCGATCTGACGCTGCTATACGCTTCCTGTCTCGAGCAGGCGGGGCTCAACCCTGTCCTGGCGCTCACCGAGGGCCATGCCTTCGTCGGCCTGTGGCTGGTGGACGAAGACTTCTCGAGCCTCGCCGTCGACGACCCCCAGATGCTGCGCAAGCGCGTGCAGCTGGAAGAGATGGTGATGGTCGAGACGACGCTGCTAACGGGCGTACATCCCGGGCGTTTCCGGCAGGCCGTTGAGAGCGGGCGCAAACTAATCGCGGAGGACGCCTCATCGCCTTTCGAGCTGGCCATCGACGTGAGGCGGGCTAGGGCCGCCAAGATCAAGCCGCTCGACCTCAGCGGCGCCGCGGATCCAGCGATCACGCCGGCGACACAGCCGGCGACGGCCCAGGAGGTTGGCGAAGTACCGCTATTCGAGGAGGAGCTCGACAAGCGCCGCGAGCCGGCGAGCGAGAAGACGCTAGATCGGCTTGAGACCTGGAAACGCAACCTCCTCGACCTGAGTCTGAGGAACAGGCTGTTGAACTTCAAGGATACCAAGTCGACCATCGGCATTGAATGCCCGGATGCCGCAATGCTCGAGGGCGGGCTCGCCGAGGGCGGCCGGTTCAAGCTGCTAGGCAGAGCGACTGTGCTCGACGGCAGCGATGGGCGGGATACCACGCTTATGGCCCAACGGCAGGACGAGGATGCCCGCAAGGATTTCCTCAAAGAGGCAATGGGACGGGGCGATCTGCATACGACCGTTGCTGATACGGACATCGAAGGACGGCTGACCGAGCTCTATCGGGCTTCCAGGCTGGCGTTCGAGGAGGGTGGGGCCAACATTTTGTACCTAGTCCTCGGGTTCCTGAAGTGGACCCCGCAAGATGGCGCCGGTCCCTATCGCGCCCCGCTGATTTTGATCCCGGTGCAGCTTGAGCGGAAGAGTGTGCGTTCGGGCTTCCGCCTTGCGCTGCACGAGGATGAGACCCGCTTTAATCCCACGCTCCTGCAAATGCTCAAGCAGGATTTCGACCTCTCGCTGCCAGAGCTTGAGGGTGAACTGCCGCAGGACGTAGACGGTATCGATGTCGCCGGGATTTGGCGCACGATCCGTCGACACGTGAAGAACATCAAGGGCTGGGAGGTAACCGAGCAGGTCGTGCTCGCCACCCTTTCGTTCACCAAATACCTCATGTGGAAGGACTTGGTCGACAGGACGGACCTCCTCAAGCGCAATCCGGTGGTCCGGCATCTAATCGACACGCCGACACACACATACGAGGGCACTGACGGGGCTTTCGTGGCCGCCGAAAACATCGACCACACAGTCGATCCGGCCGAACTTTTCACGCCTCTTTCGGCCGATTCCTCCCAGGTTTCGGCTGTGCTGGCTGCCCAGCGCGGCGGTGACTTTGTCCTGTTCGGGCCGCCCGGTACCGGCAAGAGCCAGACCATCGCGAACATGATCACAAATTGTCTGGCGCATGGTAGGACCGTTCTGTTCGTCTCGCAGAAGACTGCGGCGCTGGAGGTGGTGAGACAGCGCATGCAGACCATCGGTCTCGGCAACTATTGTCTCGAGGTCCACTCCACGAAGGCGCAGAAATCGAACGTCCTGGAGCAGCTCGCAACCGCCTGGCGCGAGCGCAATCTGGTCACCGAGGAGCACTGGGATGCGGCCGCCGGCGAACTGAAGCGCCGTCGCGACCAGCTCAACAAGCTGGTATCCGCGCTGCACCGCCGGCGGTCCAACGGCATGACCGCCTACGAGGCGTTCGGACGCGTGATCGCCGACCGTGACGAGGTGCTAGAGGTAGAGTTGACCTGGCCCGCCGGAACGGTCCATTCGGCTGAAAACCTTGCGCGCATGCGAGAGATTTGCGCTGACATCCGCACCGCCCTGGAAGCCGTCGGAGACCCGTCCGAGCACCCGCTTCGTGGCATCGAACAGACGAGATGGAGCCCCGCCTGGACGCAATCGTTCCTGCAATTGATTGATCGCCTGCACGCAGAACTCGACGCGGTGAGAGCCGCAAGCGAGGAGCTGGCTTCCTCCATCGGTCTCGCGGAATGCGATGACGGCTTAATGCCGCAGATGGTCAAGGTCGCGTCCCTGATGCTGCACGCTGACGCGCCCGATGGCGCCCTGTTACTTACGGCAGAGGCTCCGGAGCGCGTCCGAGCTCTTCGGGATCTTGCCGACGCGGTTAGCCGGCTGAACGGCAAGATCACGGAGCTTTCGGTTCGCTACGATATCAAGGCCGCCACGCTCGATTTGCGCGCCCTGCAGACGGATTGGACGAAGGCCTGCGCGTCGAACGTTCTGGTGCGAAGCGGCCGGAAGAAGAAAATCAGACTTGCTCTTAAAGACTACTGTCAGGGCAACGTCCCGGACGACATCGGCCGCGATCTCGTCGTGCTGCAGGACATCTCCAGCCTCCTGCACGAGCTCAAGGAACTGAAGCGGCGTTTCGGCGGCCTAGAACGCCTTTGGCGCGGTCACGAAACCGACGTTGCTCACGTTGAGGGCCTGATCGGATGGGCGGCCCGCATGCGGGACGCGGTGGAAGCGCTTCCGTTGGAAGGCATGTCCTCCGACCGGCTGCTTGCTCACGTCGCGACGCTGCTCGAGCGTGAGCCGCAGCGCTTCCGGCCGGGCGGCCAGGTCAAGCGGGCTTTCGACAGCATGCAGCAAGGCTTCCCGAGGATGCACGCCACCGCAAAAGAGCTCGGCGCCTGCATCGGACTGGAAGATCCGGACGACCTCATCAGCATCGAGCGAAGCTGGATCGACGATTTGCGTGAGCGCACGGCGCGCTGGAAGGCAAACGTCATAAAGGCCCCGCAATGGGCGGCGTGGCGAGAAACTGCGCATTCCGCGGCATCTAGGGGGCTGGCGCCGCTGATCGAGTCCGCGGAAGTAGGCAGTATCGACGCGCACAATCTCTCGCGCGCTTTCGAATACGCTTATGCAAAGTGGGTTGCCGAGACGATCGTCAACGAGGACGAGGTTCTCAGCGGCTTCCTGGCGGTGAAACACGAAGCCGCGATCGAGGCCTTCGTCGCCGCCGACCGGACGGTGTCTGACCTTGCAAGGCAGATCGTGAAGGCGCGGATCGGCGCCGCGGTCCCCACCCAGACTAATTTCGGCAAGGACGTCGAGTGGGGGTGTCTCGCGCGCGAGATCAACAAAAAAGCGCGGCACATGCCGCTGCGCCAGCTTTTCGGGCGAATCCCGAACGTGCTCACCCAGCTTGCGCCCTGCGTGATGATGAGCCCGCTCTCGATCGCGCAGTACCTACCCGCCGAGGCCAAGCCATTCGATGTGGTGATCTTCGACGAGGCCTCCCAGATTCCGGTTTGGGACGCCATCGGCGCCATTGCCCGCGGCAGCCAGGTGGTGATCGTAGGCGATCCGGAGCAGTTGCCGCCGACGAACGTTGGCCAGCGTGGGGTCGACGAGGACGACGACGGCTCCACGGTCCAGAGCCAGCAAAGCATCCTTGACGAGTGCCTGGCATCAAACATCCCGAGCATGCGCCTGACGTGGCACTATAGGAGCCGCCACGAGAGCCTGATCGCGTTCTCGAACGCCAAATACTATCGCGGTGAACTGACGACATTCCCGTCGCCGGTCACCCGCGATACGGCCGTCCGCTACGTCAACGTCGAAGGTGGCATCTACGAACGCGGCGGAGCCAAGGTGAACCGCAAGGAAGCCGAAACCGTCGTGGCGGAGGTGGTGCGGCGCATGCGCTCGTCGGACCAGTCGATCGGCGTCGTGACGTTCAATGGCGAACAGCAGCGCCTGATCGAAAACCTGCTCGACCAGGCAAGGCGGGCCGATCCCGCGCTGGAAGCGCATTTCGATCGCAATCAGACCAGAGAGCCGATCCTCGTCAAGAACATCGAAAACGTGCAGGGCGACGAACGCGACGTGATCATCTTTTCCGTCGCGGTCGGACCCGATAGCACCGGCAGGGTGACCGCCCAGATCTCGTCATTGAACGGAGAGGGCGGTCACCGGCGCCTGAACGTCGCTATCACTCGCGCGCGACGGGAGCTGCTCGTATTCGCGACCTTGAGGCCCGAGCAGATCGATCTCGGGCGCACGAACGCCAAAGGCGTCGTCGATTTCAAACACTTCCTGGAATTCGCCCAGAACGGCGCCTGTGCCATCGCGGAAGCTTTCTCACCGACCGGACGAAGCACCGACTCCCCGTTCGAGGACGCAGTCAAGCGCAAGCTGGAAAATGAGCTATGGGAGGTCCACCCGCAGGTCGGGGTCTCATTCTTCAGGATCGACCTTGGCATTGTGCATCCCGATTTTCCGGGGCGATACCTCGCGGGCGTCGAATGCGATGGCGCCGCCTATCACCGCTCGGCCACGGCACGCGATCGCGACCGTCTGCGGGAGATGGTGCTCACCGGCCTCGGCTGGTGTATCCGGCGCGTCTGGAGCACCGATTGGTGGATGGATCCGGATGCAGCCGCCCAGAAGCTGCACGAACGCCTGATGGCGGATCTGGAAGCTGACCGGGCATCACGGCAGGCCACTGGCTCGGGTGGGGAAATCGGGACGACCGAAGATTTCCCGGCGACTAGTGAGCCGAAAGAGGCAGAATCCGCGCCCGAACCCTATCCTCCCGTTCCGGCCAGCGATGCCCGTCCGGAGCGTGAGAAGGCCCGTCAATATGCCCGTGGACCCGAGCAGATCGAGGTCACCACAAGATTAGACGATCCAGCCTTAGATTTGCGAAAGCAGGAGCTTTCGGACAGAAATGGAGCGGATGCGACGGTCGATTTTTCCGATCTGTATCGGCCAGACCGGGATCGGTTCTACGAGCCAGATTATCGCAAGCATCTCAGGCAGATGGTCGACCAGCTCGTTCAATGCGAAGGGCCGATCTACTTCGACGTCATTGTTGAGCGCATCGCCCGCGCTCACGGCTTCCAGCGCTCCGGTGAGACGGTACAGCGGATTATCAAGTCCGCTCTGGGTCGGCATCGCTATCCATCGTCGAAGGACGTTGATCGTGAAGTCATTTGGCCGAGAGAGGCAATCGTCGAGAAGATCCCATACCGCGGCACCATGGGACGCGATCACAGCGACATCCCTCTGCTCGAGCTCGCTGGTCTCGTCGACGTCTTGCGCACTAAGGGGCTCGATGACAGTGAGGAGATCGTCCGCGCCATGAAGGATCACTTCGGCTTGGCGCGGCTCGCGATGCCCACACGACAGCGTTTCGAGCTCGCCGTGCAAGCCTCCTGAAGCCGGCTCAGAGAAGCCATAGCAGATGCCTAGCAAAGGCGTTAGATCATTCGCGGACAAGCTCGCTGCAGAACTTCGCGGAAAGCATCACGTGTTCATGGAAGTGGTCGACACAGTCGTCAACGTGAACCGGCTAGGCAACCAGGTGATGATCGACCCCGAATTCCTGACCGAAAAGGCCCGCGACGCGATCGTTGCGATCGACCCATATCGCAAGGGCTTCGACGTGTTCAAATCCGAGCTGATCGCTGTAAACTGGCGTTGAACAAAGCCCCTTGAAGCTACGGCGCTAACCCCTTGCGACAAGTAACGGAATCTAATCGGCGCGGGGTCACGATCGGCGCCGATCATGACCCCACGCCGATTAGCTTTTTTCGATTGTCTTTATGGCGTTACTGCCGGCACCTGCAGCGATCTGACCCCTGTGCCGATTCACACCTATGGCCGCTGGACGATCCAGGGGCCTTCCCTGGGATATGCTGCGCCGCTGTCGAAGCCATACAGCGCCCTGTAGCATCAGACGAAGATGGAGACCCACAAATCGCGTGTGCGCCGATAGTTTCGTTAGCTACCGCCACATCCCGCGCATGCGGGCGCCGATGTCGACGCGCGTTACCGGCGCCCGCGCCCGTGCGATCGATTCCGAGCTTGCGACGGGCCACGCCGCGGCTGCGAAGTAGGGCAGGATATTCTGTGGAATGAAGCGTGTCCGCGACGCGTAGACGTGACGATCGCCGTGCGCGGTTTGCTGATGTGTAAAGAATCGCTGCGGCACCAAGAGGTGGAGGTCGTCCTTGGCGCGCGTCATCGCGACGTAAAGCAGCCGGCGCTCCTCCTCGATCTCTGCGGTCGTACCAGCGCCAAGATCCGATGCAATGCAGCCATCAACGACATTGAGCACAAACACAGGTTTCCACTCCTGGCCCTTGGCGGAATGAATGGTCGACAGGATCAAATAGTCCTCGTCGAGCAAGGGAACGCCGGCCTGGTCGCTGGTCGCGTCCGGTGGGTCGAGCGTCAGTTCGGTGAGGAAACGCTCCCGCGACGGATAGCCTGCCGCGATCTGCTCGAGCTGGATCAAGTCGGCGCGGCGGGTCATCGCGTCTTCATGGATGCGATCGAGCTGAGGCTCGTACCAGAGCCGGGCCGCCTCAAGTTCAGCAGGCCAGCCCGCCGCACCGGATCGGATGTGCTGGACTGTCGCAACAAACGAAAGCCAATCATCGCCTGCGCGCGGGGGGACGGGCGCATTGGCCAATGCCCCGATCGGATCGGGGTCCGATAGCATGTGATCGAGGGTCCGTTGCGCTGATGTTGGTCCGACGCCGGCCAGGAGCTGCATCACCCGGAACCCTGCAACACGGTCTTTCGGATTTTGCACGAAGCGCAGAAGCGCCAGCACGTCCTTGACATGGGCGGTGTCGAGAAACTTGAGCCCGCCAAATTTCACGAACGGAATATTGCGGCGCGTGAGTTCGACCTCCAGCGGACCGCTGTGGTGCGATGCGCGAAACAGCACGGCCTGCTGCTTTAAGGTGGTGCCGGTTTCGCGGTTCTCCAACACGCGCTCGACAATAAAACGCGCTTGGTCGGTCTCATCGCGCACGTTCACAAGCTGTGGTCGTTCGGCGGAGGTCCGATCGGTCCAGAGGTTCTTGGTAAACCGCTCGGCCGCAAGATCGATGACAGCATTCGCCGCCGACAGGATCGGCTGCGTCGAACGGTAGTTTCTGTCGAGCGTGATAATTTCGGCCGCAGGGCTGAACTGCGCCGGAAAGTCGAGAATATTGCGCACGGTAGCGGCGCGAAACGAATAGATGGATTGGGCGTCGTCTCCGACGACCGTGAGTCCGTGGCCGCCGGGCTTCAACGCCAGCAGGATTGAGGATTGAAGGCGGTTGGTGTCCTGATATTCGTCGACTAGGACGTGCTCGAAGCGGCCGCCGATGTCGTCAGCGAGCGCCGGATCGCTCACCATCTGCGCCCAGTAGAGCAGCAAGTCATCGTAGTCGAGTACGTTGTGGCGCTGCTTGGCCTCAACATAGGCCGCAAAAAGTTGACGCAACTCGGACACCCATCCAGCGCACCACGGAAATGACAACCGCAGCACGTCATCGATCTGCATCTCCGCATTGACGCATCGCGAGTAAATGGCAAGGCAAGTGCCCTTGGTCGGAAACCGAGCTTCCGTTTTGGAGAACCCGCATTCGTGTCTCATCAGGTTCATCAGGTCTGCGGAATCCTCGCGATCATGAATCGTGAAAGCGCGATCGAGACCGATCTGGTCGGCGTATTCCCGCAGGAGCCGCGCGCCGATGCCGTGAAATGTACCAGCCCATGTCAAGGCATCGGTCATGATCCCTGCGTTCTGCCCGATCACCTGGGAGGAAATCCGCTCAACGCGCCGCTTCATCTCGGCGGCGGCCCGTCGCGAAAATGTTAGAAGCAGGACGCGCCGCGGATCAGCGCCCTCGACGATCAGATGTGCCACCCGGTGAGCGAGGGTGTTGGTCTTTCCGGAGCCGGCCCCCGCGATTACAAGCAAGGGAGGCGCCGGCGAGGCATTGCCCGCCTGAATCCCATGTTCAACGGCCCGCCGTTGTTCCGGATTGAGTGTGGCGAGGTAGGCTGCGGACACGAATCATTCCCTAATTCCAAGAACGGACGATCCCTGTTTCTCGTTTTGTTCGCAAGGGCCAACGAACTGAAGTCTCGGAACAGCAGGGGAACCGCTAGGGCGCGGAGGCCGCAAGAGCTGCTGGCGCACTGAAAGGTCAATCGGATGAATAGAGCCGGTGACAAGATCAACCGAAGCCCTCAGTGACGCGAACGACAAAGGGGTGCCTTCGTGCAAATCGAGGGTCGATTTGTCGCAAGCACCTTAACCGGCTTCTCAGCGATATCCGTCGAAAAACCGCAACCGAACATTTTTATCAAACGCTATCAAACACATTGCGCTCAATCTTAAGGTCATTACTGACAATCTCGGCGCGCCTGACGTACGGACAACTGCGCCATGCCTGAAAGCCGGCTTACGGCGAATTGGAGCAGCTGGGCCTGGGCATCGCCATGACGTTCTGGATCAGGCTGTAAACAGCAGCTGGAGGAAGCAAAAGAGGCTTAGCTTCCCACAAGTTTTTAGATGGAGAACTAGACGGTGTAATGCCACGCTTGGCGCTCATTTCCGGGGTTCGATGAGAATACTTCCGCGACGAGCGAGCACCGAAGCGTTTCGCGAGGTCAGGTCTCCATGGCCAAGGCTCTTGAGCGGCACGCGCGCCACGGTCTGCTGACCCAGAAAATCCAAGACCGCTGCGAGGCGGCTATTTCGTTTTTGCTCTGAACGGATCCGGGATCAATCGCCGTCACGCGAGCGGCCAACCGACTCCAAGTTCGCTTAAAATGACTCGATTCAGCTTTGCGGGCACACCCATTGATTCCAATATACCCGTGTCATCAAATGAGTGGCGATCACTAGACTCAAGAAAGGTGAGGGCGGCTAAATTCACGGAAGTGCGCTTGGTATGGCTGAACGCACTTGAAAAAAACATGTCAGGCGCGCGCAGACTTGCGGCCGGATATTCAGGATTGGCGTCCGGGTGGGCACATCATCGCTTTAGACTAGCTTGTTTGGCCTTCAGCAATTGTGCAAGGCTTCCTTGCAGAATTGCCTTGCAAAGTTCGGGCTTTTGCTCGGGCCACAACGCGCGCTGCGTCAGCTGACGAGCACCTTTGGTTGTCCGAGCGCCAACGCGACCTTCATGTCATCGTGCTCGAACGCTGGCCGATAGATGTTCAGGCTCGCGCGATCCAATCCGTACGCTTGTGCCATCGGTTCCCAATTCTCGGATATTGTAGCCGCCATGTTGCCGATGGTACCCGCCGCTTCATCCGACGAAATATCGAAGAAGGATGCGTGCTCGAAGAGGGTCTCAATACTGGCCTCTGCACCTGATGTCTCGGAAATTGGGGTCTTTAACTCACGATGCCGCTCGGGCGCAGGGTTGACGTCGAACATGTGGGACAATCGCCATCGACGGTTGCCCGCGTAAAGAAAGCCATGGTTTTTGAGGTGATCGTCAACGTTTGCGACGAGGATCGTAAATCCAATGCGGTTGAAGAGTTCTCTGAGGTCGCGCTTAGGATCGTCGGAGTGCTGACGTATGGCTTCCGCGATCTGAGTATATGTACCGGACGTAGCGTCCGCCGTCGGAGGCATCCTGATGACCCCATCGTTAAGGGGGCCCGTTTGGAGGAAAATCACCCCTTAAACAGGTCCTCATTCCATGAAAAATCACAGGTGTGGTTTTCAGGCGTGCATGCCGATATCGGGGGCGGCTATCGTACATGGTTCGATGACGTCGATCTTCGAATGTTGAAGGATTCGGAAGAACATTCCGCCTGAGCAATCGGGTCCCGCGAAACTGACCTCAATTGTCTGAGCCGTCTGTGTCGGGGATGCAAAAATCGTTTTCCGATCGATCAGGCGATCGGGAAGAAGCTGCTGCACCGCTCGGCGCAAACCTCAAATGGCCCTCAAGCCTTTTCGCCAGAATTCGGTGGATCCGTCTTTATGATTTGCAGGGGACCCGGCACGCGGCTGGCCGCCGCCGCAGCAGCCGGATGTGGCCGCTCTCGTCGCAACCGAGCATCTTGCAGCGCTCGCGATACTCCTCATCTGTCTCGTCCGGATCGCGGTCGAGATGTAGAGATCGTCATCGGCGTGGGCGCCGGTGGCCTGTTCGACGTCATCGTGGGGATGCGGCGGAAGGTCCGGCGCCTCGCCGATGGACAGCGGCGCGTCGATCACGGCCTCGGGCGGTTTATCGGCTCCGCGGAGATAGCTACGCCCGGCGACGGTACCGGCCGCATGCGTGACCCGGTGCCAGAGCCCGTTGGCGGGGCAATCCTGCATCGCGTCGCGAAAGACGACGCTTAGGCCGCCCGCGCTCGCGATAACGTTGTCCGCGCCGAATTCGGTCGCGTCGAGCCGTTCGCCGTCCTGGGTGATGGTGACCTTGATCATGGCTTCCACCCTTGCTTCTTGTTCACGCCGCACTCTCTTCGCTTTCTCTGGGATCAGTTCCGTCGCCGGCCGGCCGGCCAAGCCGGTAAAGGCGATTCCAGCTCCGCGCCCAGTTGCGGTTGCGATCAAGAGGCGCCGTTCTCGTCATCGTCGTTCGTCGACATGCTCAGTGCTTCCCGATCTGGCGATCCTTTTTCATTGGCAGCTCATGGTATTACGGGCTCATGAGGCCCGATGACCGAGCCGATAGAGTCCGTTCCTCGTCCTCATCCACGTCCCGTTGCGATCAGCCAGACGAGCGGTGGCGTCGTGACGGGAGCGCCACCTCAACAGCCGGTCGAGATGGTCTTGCGCGAGCGACATCAGTGCTTCACCGCGGTGGCGTTGCGGGCCTCGAGCGTCGCGGCGATGATCTTCTGCAGCTTGCGGAGCGACAGACCGGACCGCTCGAGGGCTGGCTTGACGCCGCGACCTGGCAACCAAAGCGCTAACTGTTTCACGATAGCCAGCTATCTGTAGCCTCGCGATTCTGCCCAGAAAAAGTTGGTGCGAAAGCTCAGGGAAAAGGCATCGTGCTAATGCACGCAAATCCTGGCTGGAGGCCCGTGCCTTGCTTCGCCGATTCTGAACGGACTGGCGTTTTGTTTAATGAACGGATCTGGAATTTTCTTCCGGCGGCTTGATGTGGCGAAATGAATATAGAAGGGCCAGATCGTAACCGACCTTGAGCGTGCCGCAGATTATGAGCGGTAACCCCGGAAACGCGGTTGCGAGCAGGGCGCCGGAAAAAATGGGGCTGACGGATGCGGCGAGTGTCCGAGGAACCGCCGTAACGCTTGCGGCTGTGGGCTGTTCTTCTGGTGTTACCACAGCCATCACGTAGGATGTACGCGTGGGCACGTCCATTTGCGACAGCGCGGAGCGGACCAGCAACAGTATCAGTACCGCCGTCAGATCTGGCGCGATAGCAGCCGCGATCAGGCAAAGGCTCGATGGGATATGCGTGAACACCATGGTGTTCACGAGGCCAAATCGCTGTGCAAGACGTGCCGCGATCGGGTACGAGAATGCGGACAGAAGACTGGACAAAAAGAAAAACAAGCTTGCTTGTGTGAGCGATAAGTCGAATCGCACAAACAGCCAGAGCGCCATCAACGATTGAACGACGAACCCGCCCGCAAAGGCATCGATGCTGAACAACGCAGCAAGCTTAAAGACGATTGCGCGCGAGGGACCGAGGGGAGGTTGAGTTTTGGCGACCTCAGTATGCGAGCGGGGCAGGTGTCGGTAGAGAGCGGTCGCCACCACCGCGAGACACGCATACAGGTAAAACATCAACGCGAACGCGTTCAGTCTTTCGAACCCGAAAGAGACCATAAGATCGGGAATGGCTGCCGCGAGCGAACCCGCGGCCATCGAAAGGGCGCCGACGAGGCTATAGCGAGCGAAAGCACTGGTCCGGTCCCTGTCCGAAGCGCCGCGCGCCAGCATGGCATGCTCCAAAGGTACAAGCATGCCGATGTCGCTGCTCGACGGATTGATCGTGCCGACGAACGCCGCGATCACGATGAACGGAAAATACTCAATGGTCGCAAAGGCAAGTCCTGTGCATGTCATCAGGAACGCGCCAATCAGAAGCAGACTGCGGAGATCGTGACGCGGTGCGATCCACCCAATCCCGAGTGTCAGGGCGGCTGTCCCAAGGAGTGAAGCAGTCGCGATGATCCCGATTTGAGCAGGACTCAAACCGATCGCTGAGAGATATGCAGGCAGGAGAATGACGGTGAATCCGTCGCCGAGACCGCGTACGCCTCGGGCCACGTACAGAAGCAAGAGATTGGAATGCGATTGCTCTTGTGGCGAAGGCGACGATCCAGTCTCGGATGAGTACGGAGAATCTGCCATGATCAAGACCTACTTGCGGGCAGAGGTGCTGAGCGGCGGCAAAGGAAATCCGAACGTCAATCCAGCGCGTAGTTCATTGACCGCGTGGCCGTTTGTCAGTGCGTGGCGGAATGCGACGTCAAACGATAGTTTGTCGGTCGCCTTCCAGATCGCGCCGATTAACCCTGACACTGTCTCCGATCGCCCGAACTCGTTCTCGTAGAAGACCTCAGCAACGGGCCGGATGGACCAGTCCGCTGGCCCCTCAATGATGGCGCCGAGGAACAGATCGGCGTCGTGGTTGCGCGTGAGGACCGCCTCGCCATTCAGATGGACCGTCCCCCAGTCCCATCGCTGGGATACGATCCCCGCAAGGCTTGCCCCCATTCCGGAATCGCCCGACTATCCGGAAGCAGCACTCCGAATTCCGTGGCAATGCTCGGTCCTTCCTTATTTTGGAGGCTGCCTGGCCGCAGGACATGCTTGAGGAAAGTTCCGGCCGCGGTCAGGCTTGTGGGGGTGATGGAGGAAGAAAGTGGGGTTTCCAACTGGCCCTCGAACACGGCCTCCCAATCTGGTGCCAAGCCGATGTTCACGACCGTCGCAGGCGCTATCAGCGTTGTCTGCGAGCTTTCCCGTCGCGCACCGGCAGATTGCCATTCCAGCTCCACTTCGCCCGGATCGGCTACCGCAGCGTCGGTCCCGTCAAACGGACGATACGCCGCTGCCGAACGGGGCCATACCGCAAGGGGGAGGGCAACGAGCATTGCTCCAACCAGGTTTTTGGAGCTTCGTGGTACAGCGAATTGAGGCCTTGTAACCATGGCTGAGCCTCAGGGAGTCCAGCTATTCGGAAACTGGGCGAAATATCCATACGCCTGCTGGCTGTCCCGCATGGGTCCGGGCGGCGAGGAGAAATAGGTCAAGTGCAGGCACGAAGAGCGATGTGCGGGCTCCCGAAATCGTTGGAATGCGGGCAATGCGAGGATATGCCGCGCTCCGGAGATCCAGAATATCGATGAAGCCTTCGCCACAACTCACGTAGGCTCGTCGCCGTTTCTGGTCGACGAAAACGTCGTCAGCATCGCCGCAAATTGGCGTCGTGGCAACAACGGATCCATCCTCCACTGAAAAGGCACCAAGCCTGGCGGGGCGACGAAAGGCAACAAGTACGTTTCGGCGGTCCTGATCCAAAGCCATCGGAAAATTCGCCGCTAGGTCCCTGGTGGACCATCGGGCAATTTGCTTCAGGGAGGCATCATCGACCACCACGATCGAATGATCGTCTGGAAGATTGATAACGACGCGGCCGGAACTGTCGTCAATCTGAAATCCTTCCGGGTGGGCCTTGAGCGGCACATCGCCAACCTTCACGCGGCTGGATGGATCCAGAACGGCCAGAGACCCGTTGCCATGACCGATCATCACACGGGTGCCAGCAGCATTTACGCGAATATTGTCGGCATCTTCGCCCAACTCGATCCGCCCGATCGGCGAATAGTCACTCCCGCGAAACAAACGGACCGATCCGTCACCCGCGTTTGCAACGTACCAAACGTCGGTTGTGGCCAGATAAGCGATGCCTTGCGGTTGCCGCAAATCGGTAAGGGTGCGAATGACCCGATGGTTGGCAAGGTCGATAACCCCTACGCTGTCATTCTCCAGTTCGGCGACGAACAGGCGTTGGCGCTTCAGGTCAATCGCCATGTGATCAATGCGGCCTCGCACGTCGCCGAGAGGAATCTTGGCCTCAAGCTGCAATGGAGGCTCCACTTTGTCCTCAGCCGCAGCCACGTGCAAACCGAGCGGGCTCAGTACGACCAACACCGTTGTCCAAACGAGCCAGGCCCAATGACGGATCGGCCAACCCCGTCGTCGGTCACCGAGGTTCGCAGCTTGCGACATGCCATCCTCTCCCATCTCCACGTGACCTCGTTGTCGTTCGGATACGCTACTTGTTCACGACGGCGATCTTGTCGAGCGCGGATCGGAGCCCTTGAGCGAGCTTGATGGCGTCACCATTTGCCCAGAAATGCAGGAAGAAGAGCCGGGGCTGCTCATCCAACATGTGGCTGTGAACCGCCGTTACCTCGATGCCGTTCGCGCGCAAAGCGCTTACGACTGGATTGACCTCGCTGCCAATCAGCACGAAATCACCGGTTATCGCTGCCTTACCGGCACCGGTCGGCTGGAAGTTGATGCCCGTCGCCACGCCCATTGGGCCCGCAGGCGAGATCGCCATGCCGTCCATCGTTACGTCGTCGCGGCGAGCAACGCCGATCTGATAGACGGCCCCGTTTGCATGTCCCTTTGCACCGATGATCTGATCGATCCGAGCCGTGTCGAGGTCGATCGCTACGTTCGAGGATGTTGCTGGTGGCGTGGTGAGAGGGGTGTTGCTCACGGCAAGGGCATCATGAATTGCAGACGCGAGTTTTACGGCGTCGCCATGTCCGCCGACATGGAGATAGAAGGTTGCAGGCGTCGCGCGAAGCAAGTGGTTGTGGACCGCCGTGACTTCGAGGCCACCCTCGATCAGTTTGGACATGACCGGATTGATCTCGGATTCGAGCAGGACCAAATCGCCCATGGCCATCACGCCGTCGGGCATGGGCTTTAGGGCGACCCAGCCGCCGAGTGCGAGCGCCGGCGCGATCGTAACCCCGTCCAGCGTGACCCTGAGGTCGCTCCGCGGGAAGCCGTAGCGATGGACGTCGCCGGATACGGCGGGCTTGCGGCCGAGCGTCGTATCGACCTTCTGCCAATCGATTTCCTGTGCATTGGCGAGCGTGGCCAATATCGCGATAAGGCCACCGAATAGAAATGGTGAAATTTTGGACATGTTGATCCTCCTTGTGAGGTGAGCTGACGTTTATTGTGCGCCCAGGCGTCCTTGGGTTGTCGCCTCGGTCAGGCGATGTTCGACGTTTTTCCAGCGAATGGCGTCCATGAACGTGTCCACGTAGGTCGCCGCTTTGGCACCGAAATCGATGTGGTAGGAGTGTTCATACATATCGAGCGCAAGGATTGCTCTGCCATCCGCAAGGGTATGACAGTGATCCGGAGCCCATTGATTCACGAGCTTGCCGTCGCGGTGCGACCAGGACAGAAGAACCCAGCCGGATCCCCCGCCGAGCGCCTTGCCCATGGCAATGAACTGCGAGCGCCATCGCTCGTATGAGCCAAAGTCGCGCGTTATGGCCTGGCGCATGGCTGTACCTGGTTTGCCATCATCCCCCAATGCATCAAAGAAGTTCTCATGGAGGATCTTCGAGTTCATCGCGACAAGCTGTTCGCGCTTCAGCCCGTTCAGAATGAAGCCTGGCGCCGTCGCAAACTCGATTTCTGCAAGTTTCTCCTCGATGAGGTTGAGACGCTTGACCGCACCGCCGTAGTTGTTCTCGTAGTGGCTGACGATCAGGCGTTCGGACATGCCCCTGAGGTGCATTGGATCACAGGTGAGAGGTTTCATCACATATGGCATGGGAACTCCTATTTGACCGGCTTGATATCCAACCAATCGAAATGGATCAGGCTGTCCGCCTTGGTCCACAGCGCGATCTTTCCGGGAGCAGGGAATGTTGTGTCGATCGAGGTATGCAGTGCCTTTCCGTCAAGCGACACGGTAAATCGCGGTCCTTCAGCGCGTAGGCCGAGGGTATGCCATTTCCCGGAATCGACAGGGACGTTCGCGGTGGCAATTTGCTCGCGTCGTCCGGCGATCACTCGATAGAACCGCACGTTGTTCTCGAGCGCGTTGGCGCGCGCGACATAGTAATTGTTGCGATTGACGAGACGGACAGCGACGCCAGCTGCCTGATCGACCTTTCCGGAGATGGGCCTGAAGTGGATGGTGGCTTCGATATCGCTCTGAACGGTCGGCATGTATATCGCGAGGGGAAATCGATAGTCGGTTGGGTCAGCATCCACTTGCGCAAGCGCCTTACCGCGATCGGCCGTAGCGTCATCGACGAGTTTCCACTCGCCCTGTCTGTCGCCGCCGGTCAACGCAGGGACGAAGTCCTTAGACGCTGTGCCACGCTCGACGTCGCCGAATGCCACGTGTTGTGCGTGGGCAGCGGACGTCAGTAGTGACATTGCGAACAACAGGGCAAGAGGCGCTGACGGTCTCATCGCATCATCCCCAACAGTCCGGTGACGTGGAGAAATAGGCCGACGACACAGCAGGCGGCAAGCGTCGGGATCATGCCGACCTTGAACCGGAAGATCGCAACTGCCGCCGCAACCGAAAGCGCGAGCGCCCATGGATCGACGCTCAGCAGTTTCGGTGCATCGAAGTCGATCAGCAATCGGCGAACCGGAATAGTTTCCCGGAAGATGGTGTGGATGGCGAACCAAACCGCAAGGTTGAGCACCACACCGACGACTGCGGCCGTGATGGCGCGGAGCGCGGACGCGAGCGCTTTGTTGCCCCGGAAAATCTCGATGAACGGCGCGCCGACAAATATCCAGAGGAAGCACGGGGTAAACGTGACCCATGTGGCGAGCAGTCCTCCCAGCGCGCCTGCCAGCAGCGGCGAAAGTGCGCCCGGATCACGATAGGCCGCCATGAACCCCACGAATTGCAAGACCATGATGAGGGGGCCTGGCGTGGTTTCCGCCATGCCGAGACCATCCAGCATCTCGCCGGGATTCAACCAACCGTAATGATCGACAGCTTGTTGGGCGACGTAGGCAAGCACGGCATAGGCGCCGCCGAACGTTACCATCGCCATTTTGCTGAAGAAGACGGCGATCTGGCTGAAAACGTTCTCGGTGCCGAGCATCGCGGCCAGCGCGATCACGGGAAGGAGCCAGAGCGCCAACCAGATGGTGGCCACGCGCAGGAAGCGCGGAAGGGTTGGCCGGGTATGCTCCGGCTGGCTTTCGCCGAGCAGGCTGTCGACGAGGGCATCGTTGCCTGGGTTGCCGCTCGGTCCGTGGTCAACCGTTCCCTGAAATCCCTTGATACCGGCAGTTGCTCCAAAAAGCCCGATCAATGCAGCACCGAAAACAATGATCGGGAATGGCACGTTGAAGAGGAAGATGCCGACGAACGCCACCGCGGCGAGTGCCTTCATGACGTGGTTCTTCAAGGATTTCTTGCCGATCCGGACCACCGCCTCAATGACGATCGCCAGAACGGCGGCCTTTAATCCGAAGAACAGTGCAACGAAGGTCGGAACGTTGCCGAATGCGGCGTACACATAGCTCAAGGCCATAATCGAGATGATGCCCGGTATGATGAACAGGCTGCCGGCGATGAGGCCTCCAAGCGTCCGATGCATCAGCCAACCGATATACGTCGCCAGTTGCTGTGCCTCGGGCCTCGGTAGCAGCATGCAGTAGTTCAGCGCATGCAGAAAACGTTCCTCGGAAATCCATCGCTTCTCCTCGACGAGGATGCGATGCATGACCGCGATCTGCCCCGCCGGTCCGCCGAAACTGAGTAGAGCCACGCGGACCCACACCAGGAGCGCCTCATGGAGGGAGACGCCGTGTTTCGGCAGCTGGCGAAGGTTTCCGATGGTGGTTGACGCCGTCATGTGTGTATCCCGGCGTGCGGCTCGGAGCCGAGGTCCTGTTTCTCGACCTCAAGACGGCACCATTTGTACAGTGCGTCGTAGATGACAAGGCCGTGCCCAAGCATCTCGTGATCGGCCGGGAAGTTGGCTGACAAGCCGCGGGAAATCGCGAGAAGCCCCTCGCATTGGGGAGCAAGGTCCGGCCGAGACGTGTCGGCACCCCGAACGATGGTTGCCAGTCGATCAAGAGCTGGATCTTTGATGTCGTAGACCCGTATGATGGCGTCGAACGAGCAACGATCGCCTTCATGCGTGAACTTCACGCCATCAATGTCATAAGGCGTCGCGCCGGTTTGCTTCGCGACCGTTAGAACCTGATCTCGCGGTACGTAGAAAAATTCGGCGTCAGGATCAATGAAGCGCAAGATCAGCCACGGACAGGCGATGCGATCGATCTTCGGATGCTCGCGTGTGACCCATTTCCCCCGGTGCGTTCCGATGTTGCGGCGGGTCGGGAATCCGAGTGCGGTCCAACCCTCGACGCCGCCTTCAAGGAAGTATGCGCCAACGCCCATGGCGCGCAGGGCGATGGCAACGCCCTGGCTTAACTGGTCTCCGCGAAGGCAATAGGTGACAACCTGCCGTCCGCCCGGCAGGTCACGTCGCCATTGCCCAACGTTATCGGGGGAGTGGTGAACCGCGGGGCCTAGCAGTCGGCTTGAGTTGGTGAAGTCAGCGTCACTTCGAACATCAACGACGAACGGCGCCGTCCCGGAGCCGAGGCCAGCAGAGAGATCATGCGGGGATATGGAGAGCCTGTTTCCGTCCATGCGCAACTCCCTCGATAAATCGAGCGCTGCGCAGAGCTTGGACGGTAGCCGTCTGGCGGGGAGTCTGCCTGTCCCCGATGCAGCGAGACTAAATCACTCGCGGGCGCGGATTCAAGGTCAACGATAGGGCAATCAGAAGCAATATTTGGAACCGTCAGGCATCGTTGGGCCAGCGCGTGTGAAGGTCATCAATGACAAATGCGTGCGCGTGCCGGTTCCGGGAGGCATCGACAAGATGCGAATCGTCGGGGGAGAGATCGGGATGGTCATGTTCGATGACCTCCGGGTCTTTCGTGGGCCACATCAGCAACGCTCCTGCGACGCCGGCGAGGGTAACAGCCGCGAGCACAAGCGTCGTGACGGACAAACCAGCCGTTTCGCCCAGCCAGCCCGCCAACGGATAGGTCAGGAGCCAGCACCCGTGGGACAGCGCGAACTGGGCGGCGAATACTGCGGGTCGGTCAGAAGCGTGTGCCGAGCGTCGGAGCAGCCGTCCGGTCGGAGTCTGCACTGCGCTGTAGCCGATCCCCGCCAGCACCCATAATCCGAGCAACATCGGCCAAATCAGATCGGGGGCCGTGCTCCGCAATGTGATGCCGAGGATGACGAGAAGAGCGGTCAGCAAGCCTGCGGCGGAAACCATTACCGAGCGATCCGGCAGCACGGCGGCCAGCGCCGGACTGAGAAGGTTTTCGAGATCGTAGGCCAAGCGAGACAAGGACAGGGCGCGGGTGTAATCGCCTTCATCTGGAAGCACGTCCGGGATGGTACCCTGGAACGTCGGCGTGAATGCCGCGGAGGCCGCTTGGAGCAGAAAGATCAAAAGGTAAATCTGCCAGACCTGTGTCACGAACGGCAGTGCGATCGCAACCGGTGCGCGGATCAAGTCCATGGTCACGAGAAACGAACGACGCGGGACATGCCCCGCAGGCTTCCGGCGGTCGGCGCGAAACCGACATAGGCGATCATCTTGATCGCAAGGGCGATGCCGAGCACGGCTCCCGCCCTGTCGCCTGCGATCTCGAAGCCAGAAGCCCGAGTGCCACGGTCATCAGGCCCGTGCCGATCAGGGCGATGACCTGCGCCGCGAAAAGGTGCCGATAGGTACGGTTGGCAAGGATCGCCAACATGTGTCATCTCCAAAGATGGATTCGCAGCGCGTCGGCCTTGCCGTCATGTTGCTGAATACCTTGCTTTTATCCGAGGTCGCGGAAATGGGAGACAGCCGCGTCGGCTTTCAAGGCGACTGTCCCTCGCACCGACGAGCCACTCATTCGACCGTATATCTGGCAGTCAAGGAATAGCCGTGCAGGCTGGCGGAGAACACAACTCGGGCCTGTGGTGCCAACTCGGTCTCCATCTTGCCGACCATCATGTTTGGGGCTGCTTGGTTTGAATTGTACGGTGACCACGCCAAGGGGGCGCACGCTTATGGCACTTACTTTTTACAAGGCTGTCCGTTTGATTCGATGCAAGGTTTGGCAGCTTGCGGTGCCGGACGGGCTGCGGGTGGCGGAGCCGGACGAGCAACTGGTGGGGGAGCCGGCCACGCCATTTGAGGTGGTGGCGGAGGAGCGGGTCGGGCCATCGCTGGAGGCGCTGGCCGCGCAACTGCGGCTGCGGGTGGGGCAGCGCGTGCGGCGGGCGGAGCTGGATGCGCGATTTGAGGCGGTGGAGGAACTGGCCGCATGGCCGGTGGAGGGGCTGAGTGTGCAGCCGGTGGCGGACTCGGGCGTACGATCTGCGGCGACGCGGCTGGTGCCGGAGGGTGTGAGGTAATCGGCTTTTGTTGCGGTGCCTGCACGGGCGAAACCGGTCGACTGCTTTGGTTATGTGGGCTCGGCAACGGATGCAGAGCAGCTTTGCCGCCCGATTGCGCAGGCGACACAGGCGGTGGCGCCGGCGTATGTTGCTGCATTTGCGGATGCTGGGGCTGGCCAGGAATCGGCGGCTTGCCATTCACCGAAGGCGGCGATTGTGCACTGGGCACACCGGGCAATGGTTGCACAGCTGACTTTTGACCGGGTGATGCCGGTGACAGCGGCGGAGTGACGACAGCAGGTTTTGCGCCGGCGTCCTGCTTCGGAGGTTGTGTCGGTGAGCCCGGCTGACCGCCGGGACCTGGTAGAGGCTGCACTGCCGCTTTGCCTGACGGCGTGGGCGAAGCTGGCGTGGTCGTCGGATGTTGGGGCTGACCGAGAATCGGCGGCTTGCCGTTCACCGAAGGCAGCGATTGCGCACCGGGCGCGCCAGGCAATGGTTGCAAGGCTGACTTATGACCGGGGGATGCCGGTGTCTGCGGCGAAGTGACAGCAGGTTTTACGCCAGTGTCCTGCTTCGCTGGCTGTGCCGGCGGACTTCGCTGGCTACTTGGACTCGGCCCGGGTTGGGCAATCGCCTTGCCGCCCGATTGCACCGGCGCAGTTTGTGTTGCTGGATGTAAAGGCTGGTGCGGGATCTCCTGCGATCTGCCGTTCACCGAAGGCAGCGGCTGCCCACCAGGCGTGCCCGGTAGCGGCGCAGTTGTCGATTTGCGGTCAGGCGAGGTGGGCGTGTGGTCAGGCTGCGTGGCCGCGGGTTGTGAGCCCGGTGCCGGAGGCTTGGTCTGTTGCACCGGTACTTGCGGGCTCTGGTGCGGTGCGGTGACCGCCGCTTTTTTCGCCACCGTTTTCGGCAATGCCGGTGCGAGGAGAGCGGCGCCAGCGACGGCTGCTCCGGCGGCAGCGACGCCGGGAGACACGCCGTGCGGCGATGTAGCTGCGATACCGGGAGCGGTCGGCGTGCTAGGCGTGCCCGAGGCAGACGTAGCAGGCTGCTGCGCGGCAGGTTGCTGTGTGGCGCTTGGCGTTGCTGCCGGAGTTGCGGATACCGGTTGCGGTGCGAGCGCCTGCGCCGGCGTTACCGTCTGCGCCTGGCCACCCGGCCTGGTGATCGTGACCATATTGGTCGTGTTGTTGACCACCACCGTATTGTGAATGTTGTTGTAGATGACGTTCGGCGGCGGCGGCGCCACGTAGGGCGGCGGGCTATAATATGCCGGCATCGGCACATAATCTGGGACCGGCAGCACAAACGCCGCGAATACGGGCGGCGGCGGCGCCAGCACAACGAAATCCGGTGGTGGCGGCGGCAGGAAGAACACCGGCGGCGGTGGCGGCGGTGCGAATCCATAGTCCGGATCGTCAAAGACCAGCACCGGCCGACGGAAATACACGACCTCGTCTTCGGGCGGCGGCGGGACGTCATAGTCGATCGCGGTGAACATCGGGGGCGGCTCAAACGCAGCGGCGAGATAGGCGAGGCGGCGATGGGCGTCGGCGACGTGCGGTCCGCGCGGATAGCGGCGCAGATACGACCAGTAGGCCTGTGGCGTGTCGATACTGCGTGTGTGCCGCCAAGTGATCGCTTCCCGGCGCGCGGCGACAATTGCGCGGACACGCCTCGCCATCGGATCGTTCGGATAGGCGGCGAGAAAATCGAGATACCCTCGTAACGTATCGCGTTCCAGTGCAGCGACATACGCTTCCTGCGCGTCGAGATCGCGGATGGGTCTCGCACGCATCGCGGCAATTTGTTCATTTGATGCGGTCGGTGGTGGAGCGTCAGGCGCACGGTCGAAGAACATAAAAGGCGCCTCGATCTTCGATGCACTCCAAGGCACTTCGCCACCCTTGGTCATTTCATTGACGCGCAGACGGGTTCGGTCGAACACCTCGGCGAGCGGCAGGCCGCCAGTGCGGATCATTTCGGCGAGCGCCTGCGCATAAGCGCCGTACGGCCCCGCCTCCTGCGGCGCCACCGTACCGGGAGCCGCATTAAAGGCGATCAACATATGCGGTTCGGGCTCCACCAGCGCGAGGCCGCTGGCCAACGGCTGGTCCGATCTGGCGAACGGATTCGCGCGTGCCGCATCGAGGATGACAATCCCCGCTTTGATCTTCAGCGCTGCCAGCGGCCGGATATAGTCGGATAGCCGTAGCGTTTCGAGCGGCACATCGGTATCGCGCGCGAGCTTCGCATCGACCGGTACGAAGTAATTCTCGCCTTCGAGTTGCACGCCGTAGCCACCGAGATAGATGACGGCAACGCTGTCTGGTCCCGATGCGCTGACCTTGTCGAGAAACTCACGAAACGTGCGGCGCAGCGTGTCCTGGTCGAGATCACGCGCCCCGACCACGTCAAAGCCGGCGGCCTGCAATGTCTGAGCAATCAGGCCGGCATCGTTCGCCGGTGTAGGTAATGCTTCTGGCTGATAGGCGGCGTTGCCGATCACCAGGGCGACACGCTTTTCCGCTTGTTGCGCGTTGACTGGGGATAGCGATGTGACCGCGACAAGCGCGAGTGTAATGCAGGCCAAGAAACGCATGAGTGTTGCCCCAGCAATGGCGATAGTGAGTGTGCATTTCATCGAAGATGCCGTGAATGGCGTCTGAACGAAAGCGCCCTAAATTATGGCGAGGTTTCGATCGCGGACTGCAACCGATCCGTAAACTGGTATTCCAGCTTTAAGTAGCCGAGGGATCGGGAGCTAAGTACGTCGCTCCAGCTTTGCTGGAGCTCTTCTAATGATTGCAAGCAATTGTAATAATTAGAAAATTCTATCCTTGGTTCGCCGCTTGCTACAGTGACGTATGACTTGGATGCGCACTGCGAGACCTCATAGAGAGAACCAATTAGGCCGGCAACCAACAGGCCAGCGATGATCACCTCGGTAGTATCGTTCGTCGCATTTAGCGACATAGAAAGCCCCGGCGATAAGAACGAGCATCGATCCTTCGACTTGAATCCACGGCAGCGTGCGGCTCCGTAGCAGACGGTAGCCGGCCTATTTAGCGTTGTTGATTACGGTGGCGCGCAATTGATTGTGCTGACTTTTGATGTGGTCCGGATTGTGCGGCTCAAGTCGTCGCCCGAACTACGGTAGTGCCACACCAAGGAAAAAAGGATCTAGATTGCCACCTGTCGTCCGATCTCTACCACTTGGTCGTGGGGAAGACTGAAGAAATCGCTGACATGTAGCGCGTTCCGCTCCATTGTCGCGAACAGACGCTCCTGCCAGCCCGTGAGCCCCATGCCATCCTCACGTCGGATCACGGTCTCGTGGCCCACATAATAGGTCACGTCGGCGATATCGATGGCACATCCCAGCGATTTGCTTTGGGCGAGCAGCTGCGGGATATGGGGACGCTCCATAAAGCCGAACCGCGCCTCAGCCCGCCAGAAATTATGCGCGACTTCTTCAAGCGTTATCCGATTGCTCGGATCAACCCACGGCACCGAGAGGATCTCCACCCGTAGGACGAAGAGGTGTTCGTGCAAGGCGCGGTTATGCTTGACATGCCAGACCATGACTGGCGGCGTGCCGTGCTCGGTTCGGGTGAGAAATACGGCAGTACCAGGCACTCGGGGTATATTATTTTTGGCAACCTCCGCCATAAATTGTGGGATCGGGATCAGCGCCTCGCGGAGCCGCGCAGAGACAGCGGTCGCCCCGCGATGCCATATCCACATGACACCATAGACGGATACAGCCAGGATCAGCGGCACATATCCCCCCTCTGCCACCTTTGTTAGATTGGCCAGAAAGAAGGCGGCGTCGACGGCGAAAAAGCAAGCAGTGACCACGCCTGCGGCAACAAGACTCCACCGCCAGATTTCTCTCATCGCGATGAACAGCAGGGCCGAGGTCATCAGCATTGTCAACGAAACTGCGATGCCGTAGGCGGATGCCAGATTGTCAGATTTGGCGAAGCCGATGGTCAGCCCGAGTGTCACGATCATCAAAAGCCAATTGACCACGCCGACGTAAATTTGTCCGTAGCCCTCCGAGGAAGTCTGCTTGATTTGCAGCCGCGGCAGCCAGCCGAGCTGGATCGCCTGCCGCGTCATCGAGAAAGCTCCGGTGATGATTGATTGACTGGCGATGATGGTGGCGACCGTCGCGAGTACGATCAGTGGCAGCAGCAACGTGTCCGGGCACAACCGGTAAAAGATGTTGCCGTCGGTTGGCGTTCCCTCCAGCACGAGGGCCGCTTGACCGGCATAGTTCAGGATCAGACTAGGAAACACGATCGCGAACCAAGCCGCTTTGATGGGGCCGGCGCCGAAATGCCCCATGTCGGCATAAAGCGCTTCGGCGCCAGTGACGCAAAGAAAGACAGCGCCCAGCACCAGAAATCCGGTAACTCCGCTTGAGAACAAATAAGAAAGGCCATAGAGCGGGTTAAGCCCAGCCAATACGCCGGGATGTCTGGCGATGCCGACAAGTCCCAGCACCGCCATGACAACGAACCAAACCAGCATCACAGGGCCGAACAGATGGCCGATCTTAGCGCTGCCCTGCGACTGGATCGCAAACAGCAGGAACAAGATGACCACAGCCGCGGGGACCACGTAGGGCTGCAACGCAGGAGTCGCCATTTCGAGCCCTTCGAGTGCGGAAAGGACCGAGATTGCTGGCGTGATTGCGCCATCACCATAAATCAGCGCAGCGCCGAAGAGGCCGACCGCGACGATGGTCGGTCGGTGCTGCTTCTTCAGGCCCAAAAGTGCCATCAACGCCAAAATGCCGCCTTCGCCGTCATTGTCGACGCGCATAGCGACCAAAACGTATTTGACAGTAGTAATGATGAAGAGCGTCCAGAACACGAGTGAAAGTGCGCCCAGGACGGACGCGGCATCGGGAGATTTTCCAGCAGTGCTCAGGATCGTTTTGAATGTATAGAGTGGGCTCGTTCCGATGTCTCCGAATACGATGCCGAGCGCTGACAGGCCCAATAAAGGCAACCGCCCCTGTGGCGTTGGTCGCATCGTGGCAGGTGGTGTCGATGCTTGAGTCCCACTCAAAGGTCGCGTCCTTTCTCTTCTTTCTCACTAACTGTCTCGCTCGCGACCATCATTAACATGGAAACAGTAGTTACTGCGGTAGCTGAAGCCCAGCGACGGGAGATACCCCGGCATCGTCGTGACCGGATTGTATGAGCCGCCAAATTCAAATTAGGACGCTACCGCATTTCCGGCTGCAAGCTATCGTGTGTCTGCGCCGATTTAATTGAGCAGGAGAAATGTGGGCGTTGAACCATATCGCTCTTGCGCCTGTACCTCAGCTCAATGAGTGCTACGCCGGAGTCGGCTCATGATAGGCGCCACCGCGATTAGATACGTCTGCGGCGGTGCCGAATAGCCAAGGTATGTCTTGGAAAATGTGATGTCCGATACGCTGCCGGAGCTTCCAGTAAGCAAACGGGCCGCGGCGTGGCACGACGCGTCGTCCTTGCTGCAGACCATGACCCGGGCGGCGATTGAGAGCTGAACGTCTCTATTTTTCGGCGGATTGCCCATGGGCCACGCCGCGGGCAGATAGTAAAACAAACCCCGAACGATCTCCTCGCTGCCACCAATCAGCACCGCCTCCGAGTTGGCAAGGCGCACGATTTCCGTGGCGATCTGGCGGTAATGCGCATCATGAGCGGTCTGTCGCGGGCTGAGATGTGCACGCGCGACTAGTGGTGAAACCATCACGCTCGCAATCGACACCGCGAGTGCCATCATGCAGGCGCGAGCCGCGGCGATTGTCGGCACGTTAAGTCGCGGTGAGCCGAACAACACCACCGGCAACAACGCCCAGTTTGGAAACGCCCACACCGGCGTCAAACGGTGGGGCCACGCGAGATTGACCAAAGCTGGCAATACCAGCGGGACAACGAGCAGGAGCAGCGCCTGACGACGCCCGGGGTCGGCGGGCCAGATCGCACCCCGCCAAGCCGCGCGATCCGGCTTCAGCATTACGAAAAAAACGAGAGGCATCACGACATAGCTGAGGATGCCACCGAGATAGAATGCAGAGGTCTTCAGCGCCGAACCAAACGATTCAGAGACCATCACGCTTGTCGTCAGGTAATTCTCTACGGGGTGATCGCGTTCGGTGATCAACCAGTGGATGTGCGGCCCAAGCACGACCAGGGCGGCGGCGGCCATCAGGAACGGCGCGCCAGATCGCCAGAAACGCTTGAGGTCCTCGCCCGCAAAAGACGCAACCGCGATGCCTGCGATCAGGTAGACGCCCCAGTATTTTCCAAGAAATGTCAGGCCGGCGAACACACCCGTAAAAACCGCATTGGTCCATCGAACATTGCGGCGAGCGCGAAGATAGAACAGCACGGTCGCCGCCCAGAACGGCATCATCACCGTGTTGGCATTAAGGCGCGACGCCAGAAACGTATAGAACGGAATGAGGATCAGTGCCGCCACACCGACAAGCGCCCGCTCCTTATCAAGATGATCGCGCAGGATCGCCCAGGTTATTGACAGTGTCGCGGCTAGATTGACGACAGCCAGAAGATAGGCGGCCCAGTCGGTGCGCGGAAATACCGCTAACCAGGCACGGAAAATCCATGCCATCATCGGCGGATGCTTATAACCGAGCGAAAATGTTCGCGCCCACACTGACGCCTCACTGACGTCGGAATGGATATCCACTGTCGCGTGCGAGATCGAGAAATACAGCAACCACAGCAAAGAATAGGCCGCCAGCGTGATGCCCAACAGCCGGGCGCCGCTACTCCGCCGCACGAAATCGGCGCTCGCCTGCACCAGGCGGCCGTTCCAGATCGCGGCGAACGGCCCGCTTATGGCTATTGCCGTCAACATTAACCCCTGTGCGCCATGAGCGATCAGCCCAGAACCGGAAATGATCGGAGGAAATCCGAGAAGAGAGGTCGTCGTCGGAAGGTAGAGTCTAAGCGGCCTGCAGCCGGTAGGCGACAACCTTGCTTCATCAGCGCGTGCTGGGAAGCTTTTTTGACAGATCGTCCTGCAGCACCGCATTGTCCAGGCTAAGATCTACCAAAAGCTTCTTCAGCCGCGCATTTTCCTCAAACAGCTGCGTGAACTCCCGGACCTGGTCCGATCCCAGTCCGGCGTATTGCGTCTTCCACAGGTAAAAGGTCTGCTCTGATATCCCTACCTTCATGATTAGATCCGCCACCGGAAGGCCCAGCTCCGCCTGCTTCAAAACCTCGACAATCCGCGCGCACAGTTCCCGTCTCATTGGCCGATCGTCGCCGTCAGCAAATCCGCCGAAAAACCAACATCAAAATCCGGACAATTGTTTTTTACCTCTTCAGCGCTACCCGGAGCCGGTGTTCATGATTTATCAGGCGTGACTTACACAAAGATTACAAAGATTGCAGTCATGCACCCCGTGGTGACGGTCGGCCGCCACGGGTTGTGAGCGTTTAATCAACACGGATAAGGTGACTATGTGGATTGCCTTCGCTATCGAGAGCATCCCATCCCATGCGCCAAACCCTCAGTTTGTCTCACGGGTGCTGACGGGGAATATTCATATCTTCAGATTCAATCCGCCGGCGACAGCATCTTTCCGCGTGGCCGCCTACTGGAAAGAGCAATTCATGCACGAAATAGCCGACGAGGTGATTGATCTGTTGCTTGTGCGCTACGCAACCACGCCAATCGGTTCGCTTGTCGCTCGTCATCTTTCAGTAGGTTGGCGGCGTATTCTCGCGCGTTACGAACAGCGATACGCCTTAAGTGAACAGAGATGCCTGTTATGACTGCTTCTCGATTTCGATCTGGGACGATCCGGCGGCCGACGGAGCGCGCAGTGGGCGTATGGCCTGTGCGAGATCATGAGACCGTTCTTAACTGGCGGCGTCGCTGTATTGAGGACGCGCTTATGAGACGCCTGCTTGTCAATCATAGTCGTTCGCGGAGGACCTTCGTAAGGTGCCTTTGCGTTGAATGCGCCGTGAGGTCGGGAGAGGTTGTAGAACTGCTCCCATTCGGAGAGCGCCTGAACGTGTGTCCCGATCATCCTTCCTGCCTTTGAGCCTCAAGACAAAAGGATGTCTCGCAAGTCCGTCCATTCCTACATAAAATAAGAAGGCCGCCCTAGTCGGCGGCCTTGGTGTCAATCACAAACCCGCACTCGCGGGCGCACCCAACGCTCGCGCCAGTCATCCCAATAGGCTTCCCCACGGGACCAGTAGCAGCGTCTCTCATAGACGGGCTCAGGCTCAACATAGACCGGAGCGGGCGCATAGTACGGGCGGGGGGCTAATGCACCGCCTAGCAGCATCCCACCAAGAAGCCCACCGGCAACCCCGGCAGCAATTTGGCCATCGTGTGCCTGAGAAGCGGTGGGAACGAGACAGAGTGCAACAAATGCAAGCGGAAGGAGCTTTTTCACAGCCGTGTCCTGTTGGATGATAGAATTGGCGTAATATACCGCAAAATGTATGGCGAATGAATGATGGTCGATGAATAATGCGCCCTCGGTCAGCCGTAAGCCGCGGACGTACTCGGTCTTCAATCCGACTCCAACAAACCGACGAGCGCGTCGGGAGCGGTCGGGTTTTGTGTGTCGAGCATTACTTGAATGTATACGCCCCTGTGAATGCACCGTCGTTGTTGCCAATGGCATCGACCGTATTGCGACCTGGCCGGTGAAGCCAGAAGATTGAGCCAAAGCCAGTTACTGGACCGTCAGGGTGCCGTCCGCCTTGCCACCGAAGTCGTCGTAGAAATCATACTTTCCCGGCTGGAGCGGCCGCAGCTTGATGACGCCTTCGCTCTTGGCGGCGATGACTGTTTCGACGCGCAGGGAGTTGCTCTCGAATTCCATCGACTTGGGATCGAGGTTCTTGACCGTCAGCGCCAGCGGCGTGTTGGCCGGCGCATGCAAGGCCGAGGGCTGAAACTGGCCGTTGCTATAGGTTACCGTGAGGCTCGCCGCCTGCTGGGCGTGGGCGACTAGCAGCGGCATGGCGAGGCTAAGGGCCGCGGCAGCCGCGACGAGGAGAACAGTGCGTGCAAATGACATGAAGATATCTCCGGTGCTGGACGTCAGAATTCGACGGCGAACTTGAGCCGCGCGCGATTGCGCTGAAATTCGGCGAGATTGAGCGAAACCGGATTGCCGATCTCGCGGCCCCAAACCTGGGTGTTCCAGGCTGCGGTCATGAACATCTTCGGCGCAAAGCGGACATAGAGCGTGGGTCCGAGCATCACCGCGTCGCCGGTGAAGTCGTGCAGACCGAAGCTGTCGTAGTGCCGCAGGTACCAGACCTCGCCGCCGATCACCACGTCCGGCGTTACTCGCCATGATAGCGCGGCCGAACCGCCGAGCTTGGCTTCGCGCACGGTTTCGTCGAGCGCGGTAAGGGTAACCTCCGGCTCGTAAAGGAAATTGAAGCCAGCAAACAACCGGTTTTTGACCAACTCGAGATCGGCATTGATGGTTGTTTCGAGTTCGTAGTTGCGGATACGCTCGCCGCCGGTTTCATCGATACGGCGGAATGTCGGCTCGACCGCCAGCGTCACCGCGAGCGGATTGCTCGACGTGCGCTCGAGCGCGAGATAGCGGAATTCGGCGAATCCGCCGCTGAGGACCAGCCGCCTTCGGTCGTCCAGATCCGGCACGTTGCGGATATCCTGCGTGGACCCTAGCGCGCCGAACTCGATCTGGATGAACTGCGACGGCGTGAACTCGAACTCATATTTGGTTTCGCTGGCCCGATAGCTGCCGTCACGTTTGCCCGGGCGCGGAATGACGTTCCGGGCGCAAACTCTGTAGCGCCACCGCCGCGCGCACAGGTTGGTTGAAGCGGCCGTAACTACGAGGCTGGCCGCAACTCAGTATTCAATTCATTGAAAACACGGTCGCTGGCTGAAGTTTCACGACCGGGCGGAAGGAAATCAGGGCGGCGGCCAGGCTAACCACAAGAACCGCTGCGGCGCCGACCAGCGGAGTGAACCACATCATCCGGAACGGGAGTCCTTGAGAATCTGTCAAACGGCCTGCGATCGCACACATGCCAAGTCCGAGACCGGTTCCGACGAGCGCACAAAACCCAGCCTGGACGCAGACAATCGATATCAACATCTTCGACGTCGCGCCCATCGCCTTCAGGACAGCATACTGACCAAGGCTTGCGTGGGTGAACATGTAGAGCATCACACCCGTGACCCCGAAGCCGACGGCCATGGCCAGCACCAGCATTGAGGCGACATCGCCGACGTCCTCGGAGTTCATCAGGAACCACCAGACGGTGTCGGACCGGAACTCCTGCGCGGTCCGTGCGCGCAGACCGGTCGAGGCCTCGATGCGCGCAGCAAGTTCATGTGAATCGATGCCAAGTTTGGCCTTGACCAGTGCAAAGGTCAGGATGCGCCGCTCGGGCGGCAGGACGCGAGAGGCGTTGGCAAACGTCATGTAGAGGAGCGGCCGGGGCGGGAAACGCGGCAAGGCTGATGCGACGCCTTCGATCTTGACGCGGTGCCCGTTCACCACGACGTCGTCCCCGGCCGTGACCTGCCGTGTCGGTACGTCAAGATGGGGGCCATCAGTCGGCCAGAGGTCGCTTGGTCGCGCCGGAGTCTCCAGCTTGCCCTCAGTGCCACCCGCTGCGGGCACAGCGGCGTCAGGATGATGAAGCACCGTCTGCGAAAGGCCATCTTCAAGCGAAGGCGCTCCAGCCAGCGTCGCGTCATCGACGCCAATGATCTGGAAAACCTGGATCCCTCCGTTGCCGAACCGGACGGCCGAAGCGCCGAGCGCCAGCGGCCTCGCGGACGACACGCCGTCAACGCTGCGGATTCTGTTCAGGGTAGCGCCAGGCATGTTCACGGTCTGCTCGGGCGTCACGATCGCGGGGTCCATGACCCATACGTCCGCGGCAGGATTCTCCGCGATCAGGGCAAAGCTGCGCGTCATGAACCCGCAGAAAAAGGAGGCGGCGAAGGAGACCAGAAAGGCGGTGAAGGCAATGCCGAACAGCAGGGCGAGGTATCTGGCCCGGTCGGCGATCAGCATCCGCATGCCCAGGCGCAGCACCTATCGAACTCCACCTGCGAGAACCTCGTCCGGGGATGCGTCGATGAACACGTCCAGTTGCTGCCCCACGTAGACCGGCAGCGCGGTGGGATCAAAGCTGTAGATTACTTGCAGTACCCTCGTGTCGGTCCGCTCGATGCTCTCGCCTGTCAGGGATGCCTTGCGTACCGCCATCGGCTCCAGCCGCTCGAACTTCAACGATGTCTTGAGATCCGGGTTTCCCCGGACGAAGGCGACTGCGGGCGCTCCCTGCTTGACCCGCCAGGCTTGTTGTTCGTCGATGTCCACACGAACATGGAGCCGCGCATCGCCGCCCAGGACCATCAACGGGGGATCAAGTACGCCGGTCGTTGCGAATTCGCCGGTGCGGATCTTTACCTGCATCACGAGTCCGTTCACCGGCGCGGTGATAGTGTATCTCGACAACAGGATCTTGAGGCGCTCGACGTCGGCCTTTGTGCGATCCAATGTTGCCTGATCGATCGCGACCACGAAGCGCCGCCGTCGCAACTCCTCGACAGTAATGGCATCCCTGTTGGCCTTTGACAGAGCCTCTCCGCGATCGAGGACATCCTTGTCCCTGGCAAGCGTCGCCTCTGCTTCACCAACCTGGGCAGTCGCCGGTAGCAATTGGGCTGTCAATTCCCGATCATCGATTTTGAAGAGGACCTCCCCCGCACGGACGTGACTGCCAGGCCTCACCAGCACGCTTGCAACAACGCCTGAGACTGGCGTCCCGATCGCAATGTTCTCGGTGCTGGCTTCGACAATGCCCGTACCCGCCACGTTCGAGGCGAAGGGAGCTTCAACCGAGCGTGCAGCCGGTGCCGAATAGGCGGGCTGATGTTCACCGGTGAGGATTTCGAAGGCGGCGGCAATAAGGCCCATGACCGCCAGCGCGGGCAACACATACTTGCCGATCATGACGGCATCTCCAGTTCGACCGCATCGTTGCAGCTGATGATGGCTCCATCTTCCATCCGCACGATCCGATCCGCGTAGTTCATGATGCGTGCGTCGTGAGTCACGACGATCACCGCGCGATCGGTCTGTCGGGCCTGGGCGTGCAACGTTTCCATCACCATCTGTCCTGTCGTTTGATCCAGCGCGCTCGTCGGCTCGTCGCATACGATGAGTTTCGGGTTGTGGACGAGGGCGCGGGCGATGGCTACCCGCTGCTGTTGGCCTCCGCTCAGCTCGTTCGGTGACGCCGAGGTGCGATCGCGGAGACCCAGTTCGTCCAGAATCTTGACGGCCCTGCTTTCGGCGTGGTTGCGGGAGTGTCCGCCGATCAGAAGAGGGACGGTGACGTTGTCGAGGATCGAGACGCCCGGTAGCAGATTGAATCTTTGAAAGACGAACCCGACCGTTGCACACCGAAAGCGTGCACGCTCGAGCGGTGTCATTCGCGCAAGATCCCGTCCCAGTACCACGCAGGTCCCGGAATCGGGGTCGAGCAGGGTCGAGATCACGGAGAGCAGAGTGGTCTTTCCGCATCCCGACGGCCCCATAATCATCAATATCTCACCACCTCTGACGTCGAGATCGACTCCTCGCAGCGCGCGGACGGCGGTTGGGCCTGAGCCGAACCCTTTCATTAGACCGCGGCAGTAAACGACGCTGGAGGAGGGATGCATGTCGAAGTCGTTCCGCTTGATTTGTAACAGTCGTATCATTACATTGTAGCTATGTCACAACTTAATTGGCTGCTTCTGACGTACAAAGTGCCCGCGGAGCCGGGCGCCAGGCGGGTCGCGCTATGGCGTCGCCTGAAAGGCATGGGTGCGGTTTATCTTCAGAACGGTGTCTGCCTGCTGCCGAAGACGGACACGCATGTTCGGCAGTTGAAGATGGTCGAGAACGAAGTCGCCGAGATGGGTGGCGAGGCGGTCATTCTGGAGACGGTTGCGCTCGACAAAGGCCAGGAGGGGAAAGTCATCGATCGATTCAACGCCGACCGGGACGATCAGTACCGTGAATTCCTCGGGCGCTGCGCAGGCTTTGAGAAAGAGATCGCGAAGGAGTTCTCCATCAACAAGTTCACGTATGCCGAACTCGAGGAGGAGGATACTGATCTCAAAAAGCTTCAGGGGTGGCTCGGGAAAATCAAGAAACTCGATTTTTACGGCGCCCCCCTCGCCACGGAGGCGGAGAAGAAGTTGCAGGATTGCGAAGCATTGCTTGAGAGTTATGCGCAGCGCGTGTTCGAGGCCCAGGACGAAAATCACGCCAGGGAGTGAGGCCTGATTACTGACCAGCCGATGGTTCGCGATATCGGGTTCTGTTGGTGCTACTCGCCCAGCGCCTGTATCTTGCGCTCGGCCTTGAATATCTTGCTCAGGGCCTTGCCACTCGGAGCCTTGCGCTTCTTGGCGTCGGTCGTCAGGCGCGCGGGCCGCGCCTCGCGTCGCGTGCCCACCTGACGCACGCCAGCGGCGCGGAACGTGTCGAGCGTGGCAGCGCCAAATGTCCGCACCGTGAAGAACTGCGTCAGCAGTCGCCCCTCGTGCGACCCACCTTGAGCGCCACGTCGGCCATGACACCACGCACCACGTTCTCGGCAGACGCGTTGATGCTCTTGAGCGCCGCGCACTGCCGTGAGCTGGCATGCCATAGCATATGTCCGCTCGGCTCTAACATTTCCCCGAGGTTCGGCGGCAATCGGCCCGCAAGAATTTAATAGGTCCTGAACAATCGCTCGCGCTCGACGCGAAAAGCTTTCCCATAGTGCTTGATTACCTCAACGCGCGCGCAGGCGAGTCGATTCGGGTGGCCCCGCTTCCAATGCTGCGCGGCGGTCGGCGACTGCATGATCGAACAGTTCGAGTGCTAGGCCAAAGGCTGCGAGGTCTTCTTCGTCGATGGCGCCATCATCATGGCACTCGAGCGTTTCGCGTATGATCGCGTCGAAGTCGCGCTGCATCACCAGCAATGCCTCGACCGATTGCGCGGTGCTCAACTTCGAGATCATCGCCATGATCTTGTTGCGGAGTTCAGTGATTTCTTCCCGCTCATCGCGCTTCAGATATTGACGCAACCAAGCGCCGGCCGAGCCAATGCCGGAGAGCAGCAGGAGAGCGAACCAGAAGTAATCGCCGTACCGATCCAGGAAGGTGCGTTCAGTGCCATCGATATAGGCCGCCGCTCCGCGATGCACGGGCAGTGCGGCGTCCTTGTCGGTGTCCGGCTTCTTGATGTGGGGGCCGCCCGGCACTTCCCTGGCCAGCCTATGGCGAGCAGCAAGCGCCTGCCGGGTGAGGGTGGCGACCGTGGTCTCTGACAAAGATTTTCGCGCTACGATCAGGTGGCTCACGCCGACGGTTTCAACCTTGTCATCCGGCCATGCCGGGTTCGCATTGAAGGCGCTGCCCGGGATTTCCGCGGATTCATAGAGCGGATGCTTCAGGGCGATCGCTTCCGAGACGTCGATCGGGAGAAATTTCGGCTCGCCTCTGGCGCGCGTCGTCGCGGCAATCGCATCGGCGGTGATCTTGCTGTCCACCGGGCCGACCGTCATAAAGGCGTCGAGGTTCGGGTCTCGCGCCAGCTCTTCGATCTGGTCGGTACCGAACTGCGTGACCGCGACCTTGTCAGGGGCAACGCCAGATTCAGTCAGGATCATCCGTAGCAAGGCGATATTCGCCGGCGTCGTGCCGATCACGCCGAGCCGATGGCCCTCGAGTTCGTCGATGGCCTTGATTTTCGGCGCCCTTCGTTTTTTCGATACTCTGCCAGGAAGACCGGAAGGCCACCACAGCACGGCCACGTCGTTGCGCACGATGACGACCGCTTCGGCTTCGCCGGGCATGTCCAGATCGCCGCGCGCAACCGCGAGATCTGCCGTGGAGGCGCCGAGAAGGGCCAAGCTTTGCGCCGCTCCCTCGGTAACGATGGGAGACAGCCTCACTGCATTTCGACCGCGGTCGAAGGTTTCCGCCATCGCCTGGATCAGCTTCTGATCGTTGCTTCCGGGCGGACCAACCGCAATCCGAAGCGTGACCGGCCGCAAGGCGTAATACAGTCCGCCCGTGGCGGCGGCGAACACCAGCAGTCCGGCGAGGAGAAGCTGTAGCAACGAGTTCCGGCGTTTACGGCGCCGGTTCTCTTTGAGATCGCGGACATCGTCGTCTGATGCAGACATTGTTGCTGCCGGGCTAAAGCGAATAACCGAAAAAGACTTCTGATCTGAGGAATACCACGGTTCTCGCCGCTGGGCGAACTTCCGGAAAGCCGCGAAGTGATCGCCTATTGCCTTATCGGAGCTGGCGGGAATAATGATGAACCGCATCATAGCCGCCGGTATAGCCCAGGCTGCGAAGTCCTTCGAACAACCTGATCAGCGTCAGCCGGTCCCGCGTCGACGCCGCTAAAACACTGAATTGTTAGAAAAGCCCGAAGCAGTTCCTGCCGGTGTTCGGCAGCGCTCGACATTTCAGGATATGTTGAAGCGAGGCGCGACTGGCTGCGTGCTAATGCGTCCGTGCCTTAAGGAAAGCACGCCGTAGCATTGATCGGAACAGTGAACGTCCCGAATCCCACGTTCATAGAATAGTTGATCGATGCGCTCACGGAACCGCAGGTTGCGGCAGCATAGGTGAACGTGGGTGACACGCTCGGACCAAAGTAATGGCTACGGCGTAGTGAAGGCTCCCCACCAGGAATAGTGCAATGCACAATGCGAACGTGCCGATGAGCAACGCGATAAAGACCGGCGCCACGATGGCAAATTCTACCGCGGTCGTGCCTCGTTCGTCGTGCCACACAGTATTTCATCGCCCGTGAAAAATGCAGAAGCCGTCCTGGCGGAATGATTTCGCGGGTTTTGGAAGTATTCGATATTGCTGGTTTTGGGGATGTCGATATCGATTTCCTTGCAATTTGATTTGGCGGAATCGGCGTGATTCCATGTCTCCGGCTGGGTTGAGCGCGATCGCGTTGCATGGAATTCTCCGTGCGATGCTGTAAACCGGCGGCGCCCGCGCCCGTGCGATCGATTCCGAGCTTGCGACGGGCCACGCCGCGGCTGCGAAGTAGGGCAGGATATTCTGTGGAATGAAGCGTGTCCGCGACGCGTAGACTGACGATCGCCATGCGCGGATTGCTGATGTGTAAAGAATCGCTGCGGCACCAAGAGGTGGAGGTCGTCCTTGGCGCGCGTCATCGCGACGTAAAGCAGCCGGCGCTCCTCCTCGATCTCTGCGGTCGTACCAGCGCCAAGATCCGATGCAATGCAGCCATCAACGACATTGAGCACAAACACAGGTTTCCACTCCTGGCCCTTGGCGGAATGAATGGTCGACAGGATCAAATAGTCCTCGTCGAGCAAGGGAACGCCGGCCTGGTCGCTGGTCGCGTCCGGTGGGTCGAGCGTCAGTTCGGTGAGGAAACGCTCCCGCGACGGATAGCCTGCCGCGATCTGCTCGAGCTGGATCAAGTCGGCACGGCGGGTCATCGCGTCTTCATGGATGCGATCAGACACCAACCGCCTTCAATCCTCAATCCTGCTGGCGTTGAAGCCCGGCGGCCACGGACTCACGGTCGTCGGCGACGACGCCCAATTCATCTATTCGTTTCGCGCTCTCTGTCTTGCCGGTGCCGGTCGGCATGACGATGGTGGCGGGCTTGTCGGACGTGCTCCAGTGCGCGAGCTTTGAGGATAATCTGGTTGCGCCAAGTCTTGACGATCTCCTCGGGGACTTCCTTGGCGTCCGCAAGAGCATCGTTCGAGGCGCGTCGCAGTTTCGGAAACAGCCACCTGCCTCTGTTGGAAGCCAGACCTTCGGAGATCTCCTGCAAGGGGCCATCTTGAGTGCCGCACGTCATGAGGTTTCAAGAGAGCAGAAATGTTCGTTCTATCAAAGATGTACAGCATACTAACCTCCGGGTTTTCTGGCGGATACGCCCAGCTGCTCCTTAGGTGGGAGCTGAAAATCGGCAACTGTCAACGATGCCGCGATGCGAGGTGGTGGACAGCGCCGCCGTCCAGCCGCCCCCCAAAACGCGCCAGCCGGCGGGAAACCTACGATCGAAGAAGCTTATGGAAGCGGTAGGCGACATCTTGTCTTTAGGCTGCTGCTATCGGCGCCTTGGTCGATTTACTCAACGCGCTGCCGTCCAGATCGACCTCGTCGCGGAACGCGAGTCCCTGGGACTGAGCCTTCTTCATGATCCATTGGAGCGGTGCCTGGGGCAGCAGGTCCGTCGCATAGCCGACGATCCTTTCAGCAATCTTCAGACACGCTTCATTTGGTTCTCCTTCCGACTGTCGTCGGTCCGTCGCGGGTTGTTCGAAATCATGGTCGATCCGTCATGTCGATGGTTTGGAATCAATTGCCCTCAGTGGGCATTCGTGCATGGTGCCGCAGCAGGTCACGTGTCCACGAAGACCCCGCCAATATTCGCCGACCATCGCGCGCCTTCGATGTTCGAGAATGATCGGACAGCCGAGCCCGTTGCCGTGGCAATCTCTCCGGAGCAGAGTGCGTCCCCCTCGATCGGTGCGTCCGCAGATGCAGGCGCTTCGCCCGTTGCGGAGCATTCCTGTCTTCGCGTTGATCCGGCCCACGCCGGCGGCGATGAAGCCGGTGTCGAATGCGACCGCCTCGCGATAGACGGCGCGCAGCCCAAGCTGATCGGCGGCATTCTCGGCCGCGAGCTCCACCTCACCGGCCTCGCCATGTGAAAGTTGCGCCTCGCTGGGCCAAAATCCCGTCTCCTCCGCGGTCTCCTGCCACAGAGCGAAGGCGTGCAGCTTCTTCCACCACGCCGGCGCGGTCTCGTCTGTGATGCCTTCGCCAGCGCGCAGGCCGATGCAGAAGGATCCGCCCGGATTGATGTGCCGCTCGGGGCAGCACGCCGGCAGCGTGCTTCCAACCAATCGTTCGGACACTCTGATCTCGTTGCCGATGGAGATGGCTCGGAGCTGAAAAACCCTGGTGAAGGCCTTGCTGCTCCGCACCGCGACGGCGTCGATCTCCGCCTCACGGGCGTGGATCGACCGGAACTCGGCCCAATTCGGGCAGCATCGTGCGAGCGCATCGAGCGACATGATGGCCGATCATCCCCGCGTCGGCGTTGGCGACGCCGCGTGAGATCGTGCCGCCGGTTCGCTGCGCAGGATCTGCACCGCCGGAGCCTGTGCCGTCATCAGCAGGTCTGACGCCGAATCGAAGGACATCAGTCGCCCGGACGAGAAATGCTTGCGGATGGTCGGGTCGGCGATGCCGGTCGCGACGGCGCCGAGGCGGACGCCGCCGCGTTCGATGGCCTGCTGGGTGCGTTCGGCGTCGACCGTGGCGCGGCTGGCCGCGCAACGGACGCTATCGTCGCCGCGGTGACCCAGCCGGGTCATGGGCGTCGGGCCGTATTCGATGCCGACAGCGAGATCGATGGCGGCGTCAGATTGGACGGCTTCCAGGCAGAGATCGAAGGACGACCTCATGGCCGAGGCGCACAACGCTGCTTCCCGCACGCTTCCGGCAGCGTCATCGGCACGTTCGCCCTCGGCTACGCAGCCGTGGATGCAGTCCCCGATGAAGCGCACGCGTTTGCCGCCGAAATCCTCCTTTAGAACGGAGTTAAGTTCTTCGCGGATGACGTGAACGATCTTGACCGCCTCGCGGATCGCTTCCGAACCTCCTTGAATCGACTGATCGACGAAATTGGTGAACCCGTCGATATCCGCGAAGATCGAAGCCATCCCCATCCGGATCGAGTTCGCCGGGGAGAGTTCGCCGAACTTGACCGAGGACAGCGGTAAGTCGGGGCGCTCGAAGCGGAACATCGGCGCCGAGAGGTCGGACGCGACGGCGGAAGCCGTACGGTCGAGGCTGTCGAAGGCGTACTTCCTCACCGCGGTCGCGATGTAGGCTTCATCGAGCGTCAAGCCGCCTGCATGCTTGCGGATCGCCTCGGCGGCGACACGCTTCTGAGCCGTTTCGGTGAGGAAGATGCCTTGCTCGGCTCCGGAAGCGACGAGCTTCGCCGCGTGGTTCGCGGGCCGCCCCAGGAAGAGAGTGTCCTTTTCATGCGCGCCGCGTCCCGTAGTCATCGCAAGGCACTTGCCGTGATCAATGCCGAAGCGGATGCGGGAAGGGAAGCCGTGAGCCTCGCCGACCTTCTGTGCGGCTTCCGTGAGCTTGCGGGCAAGCGCCACAGCTCGCTCGATCTGCGCAGCGGGGTCGCCGACCGGGGAGGCGACGACGGCATGCAGGCGAGCACCGTGATAGTCGATGCGGTCGCCGTCGTCGCCGTCGACGAGAGAATCCCATACCCGGTAATGCATATCGAGGAAGCGCAGTAGACGGCGATGCGCGGCCTCGGTCTCCTGCCCCTGCTCAGTCACCAAATCCTCGAAGTCGAGGAGCTGGCCGTAGAGATGGGCGCCCTCGACCACGAAGGCTTCACTGAGCGGCATGCGGCTCAATAGTCCGCGCTTGGACAGAACCGCGCTGTCGAGCGCCACGCGCCGATCGACTTCGGGCACGGTTTTCAAATGTTCGCGAATCCTCGATTTCGCGCGATCTTGATTCCAGGACATTACCTTCTCCTCAGATGGAATAGACGTCGAGTTCGACGCCGTGCTTCACTTCCACCTTCATCGGGCCGCGGAAGGTGTCGGGGTCTGCGCCCGAAGCGACCATTAGGTCGCGCAGCGTCGGGCTGATTCTGATCTCGCGGAGTTCGGGCAACTTGGCCTGTTCGTACCTGGCCGCGATGTTGACGGCCGCCCCGAGGAGCGTGACGGCGATTCTGTTCTCCGCGCCAAAGTCGCCGAACGCGACATCGCCAGCATGCAGACCGATGCGCAGACCCAGGGGCAGGCCGTGCTTCTCGAAGTAGGTTCTGCACTCCGAAGCTACCTTGCGTACGCAGGCGAGCACGGCGGCCGGTTCGCATTTTTCGCGGTCCCCCGAGTCGATGAACCAGTACGCCATCGCTCCGTCGCCCATCAGCTTATCGATCTGGCCGCCGCCAACTCTCACCGCATTGATCTGGATGGCGGCGAGTTCGCTGAGATGGGCGGCGACCTCCTTCGAGGACTTTGAGGCCGACCAGGTGCTGAAGCCGGCGATGTCGCTGAAGAAGATGATTGCGCGCCGATCTTGGATCGAAGGCCGCTCGCCCCGGGTCGCCATCTTGACGAGGCCCAGTGCGTCACCGTCCGAAAAGCGGCGGAGGAGGCGTTCGTGTTCGGAGGCGAGGCTGCGCAATTCCGAGCGCGCGCCGGTGGCCTGTTCGAGCTTGTGGTTGATGACGCTCGCGAGGGTCAGCGTCCAGATGACCTTTTCGTGGCTCTCCAAGCGTTCCTGGAACGAGGCGTCGATGCAGAGAAGTTTGACCGGTCCGATGGCCTTGACGTCGGCGGTCCGGGTGCCGGCTTTGCCCGACAGCACATGGACTAAGCCTTGCTCGCCGACGAGCTCGCCGGCAGCGCGGAACGCCACCATCTGGTCGTCGGCGCGGACCTCGACCTGACCGCTGATGACGAGCCAACATCCTCGAACGCGATCGCCACGTCTGCAGATCAATTCATCCGGAATGGCGTCGAGAACCGTGGCGAGGTGCGTTCGCTCGAGTGCGTTCTGGATCGCGGTCGGATCCGGACAGAATTGCTGGAGAAAAACGTCGAGCTTGCACTCGACATTGGCGGGAAGCGGCATATCTCGTGTTCCACTTGCGCGTGCAAAAGGGGTTAAAAGGCAGCTATCGTCTTTCGCCACATATTAAGTATGTCTATTCCGAATATGCCGATTTAAATGCGCGAGCACCGCCTCGTCGAACGGAAGCCGTTGCCCGGACCCAGCCGATGTTGAACGAGATCACGCCGCGAGAACCCTCGCGCTGCGGCCCCAACGCCTCTCGACGATCGTGGCGCCATCGAGCACGTTAGGCGCGATAGCACGCAGTTCGTCGCTCCATGTGCCGCCGGCGGCTTCCACCACTGCGCGCCTGGCGAATGCCGCTCTGCACGCCGGTTCGTGCCGGCGAGGATCCTGCGCCCATCTCACGGCGACCAGATGGGGACTGCCGTAGAGGTGTCGAGGCCTGCACGAAGACTGTCGCCCGGGGCGGAGATCGCGATCGCGTGGCCGGCCGCCGCGTGAGGCTCTGTCCAGCCGTAGACGATGGGGATGCGACGTCCCTGGGCGCACCGGATCGGGCGAGAGCGTGCGCGACCGGCGCGCCGACCGATCCGCAGCCGAGCACGGCGCGCCGATCGGCAGCGAAGAAGGTTCCGAGCAAGTCCATCCCGAACAAAGTCCAGAACGTGCTGTGGGGGGCGAGCCGCCGGCCGTTGCCAGTACGCCGGCTGCAACAATCTGCTGATCGGTGAGCAGATCTCCGGCGCCGCGCGGTGCGCGACTCCTCCGACGATTGCCCATCCTCTCTGGTCTCACCATGCCCGTCACTGTGCGTCTCAAAGTTGATTCATGGTTCGTTCGTTGCGCCAGATTGGGGGACGAGCCGAAGCTCGCCCCCCAATCTTTCTTGTTTTCACTCAGTGCCGCGACGTCGAGCTAGGCGACGAATGGCTGCAATCGCGCGCTACGTTACACCTCAGACAATCTGCGATAATCCCGTAGAAAAGTTAGCTTCCCAATCAGCGAGCCCTAAAAGAAACGGACTCGCATAGCCCAATGCGGGCCCGTTCGGTCGTTGGACGGCACTCATTCCTTACTACGGCAATGCTTTCCTTCCATTTGCGGAAGTGCATTGGGTCAGTGCGGAAAAACTATGATTCCACTCACACTCGCTCATCGAGCTAACTCACGAACACCCGGTCGTGCTGCCGCACGTATCGCACTTCATGCAGGTGCCGTTGCGCACCAGCGTGAAGTTGCCGCACTCCGAGCACATCTCGCCTTCATAGCCTCTTGCTTTCGCTTCGGCGCGGCGCTCGGCCTTGGTCGGCGCGGTCGAGTGCGCGGCCGTCTTGCTTTTCTGTTGGTGCTCCAGCCGCTCGGTCGGCGAGAGGTCGTGTTGCTCGGTCTCCTGCTTCAGCGCGACCGCGCCTTCCGTCGCGTCGCCCGCGTGCGAGGAGGAGAGGGCGGTGACCTTTGAGCCTCCGCTCCGACCCTCTCCGGCGAGCGTCGAGGGAGAGGAAAACCCGCTTCTTGCGCCGCCTTCGCTGGCAGCGGAAGAGGGAGACGATCCGCGCGCCTCGCCGCCGCCGCGCATGACGACGAGGTTGTCGGTGCGCGAGCGGGTCAGGCCTTTGGAGACGTAGC